>Ga0041059_1003611_pt1 | contig 10394 bp, 4 predicted proteins | sample AraColnosormetaG_FD_56232 | JGI IMG/M metagenome (GOLD analysis project Ga0041059, IMG submission 56232) | Arabidopsis roots microbial communities from North Carolina, USA - Col MF nosort | ecosystem: Host-associated > Plants > Roots > Unclassified | place: USA: North Carolina | collected 2013-09-02 | reverse complement strand
GGCTTGTGACGCTATATTGGTTGTGGTATATCCTGATCTTTTTGCTTTTTTCCATGCCTTTTGATCCTGGAAATGCCTCGCACATTATATCAATTGGTTTTACTTTTATCTGATGCTGGTAATTACTTTATTCTAATGACAACCAACTATGCTACATACATGCATCTCTTTCTGTCAAAATTGTTACATTGTTCATTTATATTATATGATAGTGTTATCTCGGTGGGCAGAGGGAAGTTGGTTGCGTTAGCTTCTCTAGTATATCCGTTTCACAGTTTTTCCTCTGTTGAATTCTTGCACTAGCTTTCATATGGGCCATATTAAGTTACATGTGGGTGGGTGCCGTAACAGTGCAGCAACCATTCTGCTAGCTTGTGCAAGAGTTTAAAAGTGGTGAAACTTTTATTTGGATAATCGAATTGGTTGAGGAGTCTAACAAGTGATAGTAGCTAAAGAGGCTAGAGGGACGCTAGAAAAAGAACAAACCATGAGCGTATGAAATTACTTTAAAACAATACCCCATGCCCCATGAACTATTATTCTTCTTCCTCTCTTGTAGATGAGGCATTCGGTATCTTCCTCTACTTTATCTTCTTCAGTGTCCTTCACTACTACAACTTCTCCAAGCTTCCTTCCAAATTATGCTATCTATTTCACATTACGGGGCTTCCGATTCAACTAATTTTAAACACAGAATCCAAAGCCTGCTTGACAACAAAATGCACATCTAGAGGAAATCAGATTCACCAAATTCTAAAAATTAGAAATCTCAACTTGCCTTTATTTTAAGCTTCTCACATCCCACCATTTTCATCCAAAGCCTGCTAGACAACCAAATGCACATCTAATCAGAGATAAAGGAAAACTTGAGGGATACGTATATTTGGAAGCAATATGATCCTGACATACATTATGTGTATGGTCCTCACTCTTGAGATGCGTGTTGAAATCTTCAAAGCTTTGGCCAGCAAAATCGCACATTGAGCAGCACGACCAGGGAGACTCACCCGTTTCACTTCACTTGTCCTGAAGAACAAGTCTTGTTGTCAACTTTTTATCCCCTGCAGACCCTGAATCCATATCATCTGTTGAAAAAACAAACTAGTTCAGAAACAGCTTTGCTGGCTATTTCAAAGCTGCGTGAGAGAGAGAGGGTAAGGAAAAACACCTGCTAGTAACTAGTAAGCTTTTCCAGAGCCATTCTTATTAAACCCCAGACATAAAGTTTTTCCAGAGCCAGTCTGGAGCTGGATGGCGTTGAGGATATGCCAGAAGAATTGTGTATCCATCAATATTAGGCCATAAAGAGTACGAGCTAAGCTTTCCATTCACGACCAGATATGAGCATTATATTAGCCGGAGGTGGATTCCTCTCCACCCACTCAAACAAATCCGTTTGAAGTTCTGTTTCAGTAAAGAACTTGACCAGAAGAGGCAGAGATTGACGAGAGAGACCATATTGGGTCATATTCATGGATTTTGGGGACTGCATTTCTTTGAGAGCTTTAGAGTGTCATAACCTTTTAGTTGGTCGAAGGTTTTGCAGTTTGTCTTTCTAACAATTTTAGAAGAAAAATATTTTGAAACATGTAAAACCTCTTTTTTGAAATGTGTTATTCTATCTCTAATCTTGAAACTGTGAGGTTTTGTGATATACAGTATAACCTCTATAAATTAATACTATATAAATTAATAATTTTTATAAATTAATAAATTCTTACGGTCCCCAGTTGGGACCAGTGTAAAAAATGACATAAATCGATAAATTAATAAGATAATATTTTTTTTGAAAGTCCTATGTAAATCTATGGTCCCATCAATATCATAAATTAATAATTATATAAATATATCAACTATATATATATATATATTATATGTAAAAAAAAAATTATAATATATTTATAATATTTTTTTGCTTAAATTCATATTTATTCTTTGTTTGACTATAGTTTTCATATTTTACTGTATCAAAACTTTTGGTGTTGTTATCTAAACAATATTATTATGTTTTACTTTAACTGGTTCTAGAAAGATATTTTCTATAATGAAAGAAATCTTATAGAAATTTTTAAAAAGTTACCAATTTAGAAAAATCTCTCTAGAAATTGATAAATATTAATTTATCGATAAATTAATACCTCTCTAAATTAATAAAATTTTGTAGTCCCAACATTATTAATTTATAGAGGTTTTACTGTAGCTTGAATTTTAACTTTCTAATTTATTTATAGAAATTCATGAAAGTTCATTTTTTTGATATAGCTTTTAATAACACCAAAATTTAATGAAATATTTTCAAATTTTATAATAATGTATAACTTAAAGTCATCTATGTATTTCTATGAACAAAAAATGTAAAACAGAAAGCAAAGAAATACCAAGTAGTACAATATACCACCATAATAACATCTAAAGTAAATATGTTTGTACACAAAAATTTGATACCAAAAGTAAGAGAGATCAAATGAAGAGTATCCTCCATGGCGCTAAAGAGACACATAATGTTATCCACCACAACGATGATCCTCTTAGATTTAATCCTGCTCAATTTAAGACAAAACTCAAAATCTTCAATAAGTAATATCTTTATTAAAGAGAAACTATCTTGTTTTAACGAGTCAAACCTTGATTCTTGCTGCTATCAGGCAGAGCAGGTGGAGAAGACGATGATGAGTTTGACAAAGGAATCCCAAGATTCAAACAGTCCATTCCAAGTGCACCTATCAAACACAAACAATCTCAATTTTTGAGTCTTGGTTTTTCTTCAATTGACAATACATAAAAAATGTTCTGCTTACATTGCTTCAAGCAAGGAAATGTGGTTATGTTCATGAGATTGCTGTAACCTTCACGGCAATTGCAGCTGTATTGAAACGGCATTGAACTGTTGCAAAGCCCTCCTCCACAGTCCATCCATTGACAAGCTATAGTAAAAAACACACACAAGGAGGAAGCAAATGAGATTAGAGGCCCAACGTTTGTAGCTCTACAAGTTTACTAGGAGACCTTGTAAAGGAAATGTGTCTCAAGGTCTCAAGTTCTAGTCTCATCCTGGGGAAGAGGCTAATATTAACATGCTCTGATCTTCGACCCACGGGGACTATATGCCTAGGGCCGGAAAAGCATAAAAAGAATGAGATTAGAGATTTACGGTCGAAAAATGAAGTAATGTTGTCTTTGGGAGGCGGTTTGGGTTGTGCTGGAGAAGCTGCTTCACCACATGTTAGATCAAAGGTACCTAATAAGATGCAGTGAATACTTTGTTATGTTCTCTATAATGATCAAACCAATCTAACCAGTGATCAAGGGAGAGATATTACAGTTGGGGGTGATGCAAGGGAGAAACTTGAGGTGTTGATCAAACTGCTTCCAACCGTCTTCACACTCACATTCATACATAAAAGTTGTGTTTGAAGGTGCTTTGCATTTCCCTTTCCCACATTCCACTTCCTTGCATATATTATCTGTGTTTTTTTTCCCCACAATAATTGTATCAACCAACTTTAAATCATTAACAAAAAAATACTTGATGAGTCACAATCTACTAAATTGGAAATTTGAGAAGGACCCTTCAAAGAAGATCACTTTTTACTCAAAAACCAACTCATAAAGATACTTTAATTCTGTCACGAAAAAAAAGTATGTCCTCTTATTACATCTCTAGTTCAAATTTCGGCGGGAGTTTAACCCTAATCTTGACATAATCAAGTTACATGTCTATTCTTGGACACATAATCAAGTTTTGTTCTTCCTAAATAAAGTTTAGTATTTAAACAGATTATCCTTGTTTATTTTTGCTAATGAGATAATCATTGTTTCAAAGAAGTTAAATACATCAATGAAAAACTAGAGGAACTTAACTTCAATTAACAATAAATCAAGATTTGGATTAAACGATCCCACCAATATCAAATATGAGAAAAACAATTCAGGAAAAAGTGAGGAAGAGGAAGGGACATACCATACACAGGAGCGAAAAGAGGAGAAAGGAAATCGGAAGTAGCTGTCTTCTGGTTGATCAGAAGTAAAGCAGCAACAAGACAGAGTGTGTTCCTAAGACGAGCCATGATTCTGTCTTCTTCTCCCTTAATTTGAAGTACACAGAAAACAATTAATTTGAAATAACAAAATAAGAAGACGAAAGATTCTTGGACTTTTGTTATATAAATTAGTTGAGGATTTGGTAAGTGTGTAAGGTGGATACGGATGTCAATAGTGATGTGGACTGACCGACTTGGCTACAGATTTTCTTGAGTTAGTTATTAGTTGATTGCTGAGATCCAATTAATGCGTTTAATTTTCATTTCTTTGTTTTTTTTATATATTTAGGGTCAACATATTCAATAAATTAGTCTTGAAAATAATCATATCATATTGGAGCAAATAAAAAAGAGAAGAATAATAATCATTCATATCATATTTTTTTGTTGCACTTGCACAATATTGACATTGATATTAAGTTCTATCATATATAATATAATTATTGTGTTTATTACGAACAAAACAAGTTTTATGGATGAATCTGACAAAAAAAACGGCAGAAAGCTAATAAATTATGATCAATAAATTAGTGTTGAAATTAATAATTCAAACCTGTTTCTTTTTGTTCTAAAAATGCCACTGATATAAAGTTTTCTCAAATAAACAGGGTTATTGAATTGAAAATTCATACTATGATTACTATTAATCAGATTCTAAATAATTTATATGAAACAATTCTACATAAGAAAATAGAGAAATCCTTTATACTAGAATTCTAGGAATAAAAAATCTTAAAACTCTATACTAAATCAGATTAATAGATTAATTAGTCATAGACATATAATTCTATTTTTAACATAATATGTTTTTACTTCATTGTAGCCATGTGATACTTAAAAAGTAGAAAGTAATAAGTGTTTAAAAAGTTCTGTTGAATTCCATACCTAAAAAAAATTCTAAGAAGTTGCATTTATAGTTTAAAAGTATTTATGTCAAACATGCTCATCTAGTTTATAGGACACGGTATGCCTTCTATTTTATCCGATAGAATGGCAAAAAGTCAAGTCACCGGCCCATCGAACACGCTTATGTAATAAAGATCACGACTTCAGAACTCTCACGTTGAGCAGTCGCCATTCTAAAGCAAAACAGTGTTTCTATTTTATTTTTTATTTTTTATTAAAGAGAAACAAATACAAGGTCAAGCAAACTGAAAGAGGCACATATACCCCAAAAAAACGCATATGCCAAACAACAACAAAAAAAAAAAACCAAAACTATAAAAAAATCTTAAACGCTCAAGAAGTCCGGACACAAAAGGAGAAGAGACCCCTTAATCTAAGAAAATTAACCAAGCGGAGAGTAGAGAAAACCATGGAGGAGCGATACGTTGCTTTTTAGCAAGATGATCAAGACGCGCCCACATTAACGACTTGATGTCTTTGATGATTGACGTGGGGTCTTGAAATTCGTAGTGCAGATACGAGAGTTACATTTCTTCCAAAGGAGATAGACCGCTGCCTGAAACACAATTATTATGATCAAATCAAGATTTGGATCCCTAGTAGCCGAGTAGACCCAGTGAAAACAAGCCATAAAATGGTTTGGGGGTAACCAAGTGTCGTTAGCTCAATTGGTAAAGATCCTAGACAAAGTTTAGAGATTGCTGGTTCGAGTGACGCTTAGGACGAAACTAATATTACTGGCTGTAGTTTCGGGTCTGGGAGATTATGAGTTTCGGTCCAGAACTTCCTGTTATTCAAAAAAAAAAAAGTTCAAACAACATAACAGGTAATAAAAAACAAGTACTCTCTTAACTCATTAGAACCGTTGCAACGAACACAAGAGGGAGAGATAAAATGTCCCTCGATCCTAAGTCTATCACGGTTCACGGGGGATGATGGTCCGACTTCCACAAATAGATGTCATCATCCAAAGGATTCAACTCCCATAAATTCCTATTCCCATTGTTTCTGTTACCAGTGTTTCTATTTTATAAAAGAGGATTAAAATCACGGCACAAATTCAACCTTAAGCATTAAAATTGAAGTACAAACTCAAAAGACTTCCCCTAAGCTTTCCAATTAAAACCCGAAAACGCAATAAGAACACCAATATGATTGGAGATCCCCAAATGAAATATGTCGTAATAGCTTGATGGTATTGAGTAGCAAAGAGAAGTATTTATATACAATGAGTTTCCTATATTACGACAAGACTGTATCTAAGTAAATCTAGTTAAATAAAAGATTGACATATACATATCTAGTTTAATATCTAAAAGGGACAAAAACAAAACTCAAACGACCTTGCTATATTTCCGCATACAATCAATTATTTGTGTCGTCTACCCATTCATCGCATATAAAATCCAAACATTGGGCATATACATATCAATTTCAGTGGTTTCTAACCAAACAAATATATTCTCGATTTCATTTTGTAGTTCGTGTTCAGTCCTACTCATACATCACAGATTGGTTTTGCTGACTTTGGTAATGGGCCTTATATCTATTAGGGCATTGGGCTTCATTCCTTAACGCTTACTTCGCAATTAATAAACTAATATACACTACTTATAACACTGATCACGTCCAGTTATTTTAGCCGCCAGAACTCAGAAGACATGCAAAAGATCTAAATGCAGCAGAAATAAAAGATTCGAAAATAGTGTCTACGTCAGTCAATCAAATAATGTTGAAACATTGAGACAAATTTCAATATTGGATTGGCAAAAAGAACCAGAAATAGAAGTAGAAGAAGCTAAATTTTGTAAGCAGAAAGTGGCGACATGATCCGAGAACCGAGAGTTTCGTGTTTCGATATGTTAACAGATTTCATTTATAAACCATGGTAACTCTATAATTTTGACAGCTCATCCACTTTAGTAAACATTTAATACGTAGGAATTAAGTGGTTATGTGGTCCATGCATATGTCTCGATACTAACACGTAAATGGAAATATGGTTTCATTCGTACCTATGTTTCTGTATCCACATACGAGTATATTTACTTATGTTTTTTTTTAGTTTTAAAATTATTAATGGAGTATATGTCTAATATATCTGACCGAAACTAATGTCAACTTGTTTAACTAAAAACCCTTACATTTTTCTTCTATTTCTTCTTCTTTTTTGTACTACGATAAAAAAAAATCATAAAATATGTAATTATAGCTTTATAACTTTACTCAGTTGCAAAATAGATAAGAGTTAAATTGAAGTAAGAAAAAAAAGTCATGACCAATAATGCACTAATTACTAAAGCACAAGAAGAAGAAAAATCATCAAAATCATCTTTTATAGAAAAACAAAGAACTTTTATTGTTTTCGACCAATTAAACGGTGCGAGTGAAATATCATTATTTGATTAGTCCATTGTCGTATTCTCTAGCAACTCCACCTCTAGTTTACTTCCTCAAGAAAGAGTCATATCATACGTTAAGTCTATATCGGCAAATCTTGACCAAAAGAATATATCAAATAGAATAAAATATATTGAGATCGAAAGGAATAGACTCTTATTCCAAAGATTAGAAATCAGAATGAAAATGGATCGGCAAACGGCGCCGTATTTGTTGCCGGCCGCCGGGAATAAACAAGAAAAGTAATGGCAACAAACATCAAAGTAATGGTTTGGATAGATCGATGAAACCATAATTGAGGACGCTAGTCAACGTATTGTAGTAACATGCCATGTGATTGCCAGCTTCATGCACAGACACCGACATGTATTATCATGCTACTATTCATATATTAATATCAATATATTAGTCTTATGTAGGAATTTTTTAGTTAACTATTAATGCACGATAATTAAGGAGTGATGATGACAAATCCTCATGCATATATAGTTGGAACAAAGTTCCAATTCATGCACTAACCACTAGTTAATCGTCAATGACAGAGCGAGAGGCAGCAATAATCTTCTCTGATGATTGGCTTCCAGATTCAACAACTTAATTATATCAATGTTTTTTTTGGGTGCAATTTGATTTATATATATACTAGTTATTTAGCATCTCAAGACATTCTTATCATATTTAAGTTGATAACTTGATATTGTAATCAGAATCATCAAATATTGACATTGTACGATGCATGCATTTCATTAGATCCACACTGTCTGATCCGCTTCTTCCATTTGGAGTTTTTGTATACTAATCCCTGATACTAATATAACTATTTAATTCATTTTTTGTTTGTTTAAGATATCATTTTTTACGAGATTTGAGTGAGACATTGCATTGGTTGAACTAATTCACCACAAAAACCTAATTCATTACATACGGACCATTTCTGATTGTTTTAAACTTAATTTCAACTAACTCTTATTTATTGTGGTACCTAAATTTCCTATATAATAATAAGCACATTTAAGAAAATTTGTCGATCTCAAGTTTCAACAACTGTCTATTAAACCCAAATTGTCTAGAAGCAGCATCCATCTTCTCAAGCTAAACAATTGAATTTAGACCTATCATATATGCATCATATCTAATTATCATTTATGGATCTATGGGAAACAAATAAGCAAGAAATATTGTGGTATAGGGTCTAATTACTATCAAAACGTGTCCTACATTTTGAGGGGGTCCTCCGACCAAGAAAATAAATACTTTGGAATTAATCTTTAATGCTGTGAAGACATAAAAGATAAGTATACCAATTTTATTAGCAAGCGTCACTTACTGAAAAACAATCCCTATAAGATTTCTATTTCTGCACAAAAGAAGAAAAAACATGAAAGGTTATATAGTACTTATATATCCATCGAATTTATACGCCCACAAATGACTAATGCCTGATTCACATGCAGGCAATTCAAAACTAGCTCAATTTTCTTCTGTTAACCAGCTCTGATTACTCATTTTATCTAATAGTGTTGGATTATATATAGGGATAAAATGTGATGTATAGATATCTCTTGAATAGTCTCATTCGACTGACCACAAACTAAACTACTAACATCATTTTCTCATACATTTCAGCGTGGGCCAATAAAGCCAACGTGTTTTTATTATTCCAAATGTTGACATAAGATATAATCTATTATATGGTAATGGTAATATGTGTCTCATTCTCATGCTAAAATCCATGAACGCAGAACGTCTCTCATCATAAAATACTAGAAGTTAATGATAAATTATGTCACACGGATTCTGCATGTTCTTATACCCTTTTTTCACATGGCTCACCCATCACAAATCTCACTATCTAATGACTTATTCACCCCTTTCTAAGTCCATGTCCAAGTCCAAAACTCTAGGTGTCTATTTCTTTTGGATGAGCAGTGATGTATCAATATCTCATTATGTTACGTAGCTATCTTAGCTAGGTTCATCACATACGCCGTCCTACATATATTAAGTGTTGAATAGAAAGTTAATTCCATCTATCTCAATTATCAACCAACGTAACTATCGTATTTAGATATCAATCACACACACACACACACACACACAAAAGTTTATGTGATTAATTAGGAGTAGGATTCGGAGCTACATTTAAATGCAAGTTCAAACTCTACAATATCGATAACAATATTAACTCAATTGTTTAATTAGTCTACTTATCTTTTATTGAGTAAACTCGAAGGATATGTATGAGTTGCATAAGAGGGTATTCTAGTACTTTGTGATATCCAACGAATAAGGCAAGGAATCTAATCTGAGCTAATCATAATTATTGAGATTGTGTGTAGTTGGCCTTCGAGTGGATAAATCGTGGCTATGGAGCTTCCGTTCTGCTTCTTCTTCTCCCAAATTATTAAGTCATCCTCCAAATCATATTTCACTAAACTTGCAAAAAATATAAAAAAGTATATATCTTCATAATTAATGAATGGTAATTAACCTACTAAATTTTCATTGATTTATGTATAATGGTTATGTGTTTTTATATTACATATATAGTTTACTAGAGTTTAAACATTCCAACATAATTCCACTAAAACTCAACCAAAAAGGGGGTACAAAAAAAGAGAAAAAAAAAATTAAATGTTATTGAGTGATGGGTAGTTAAAGAACTTATGGTGTTAGGCTGTCCAAAAAGAGAAGCAGTTAAAGAGTTTGGAGTACAATGTCTTAAACAAGAAAATGTCTGTCCCATTATAACATCTCGAAACCAAACACACACACACACACATATAACAATCTCTTCTTCTCTGACATTACACAATGGTGGTTTGAGTTTACAGAAGATAATAATGGGGAAAACTAGCAAATGGTTTCGAAGTCTCTTAACCGGAAAGAAAGAGAGAACAAAGGAACATATCATTCAAAGCGAGTGTGTATTCACTTCTTCCATTCCAGGCACTCCTAAGGAGAAACGTCGATGGAGTTTTCGACGTTCTTCAGCAACTGGACCACCGCCACCAGCTTGTGCTATTACACTGAAAGATTCACCACCAC
>Ga0041059_1003610_pt1 | contig 10396 bp, 5 predicted proteins | sample AraColnosormetaG_FD_56232 | JGI IMG/M metagenome (GOLD analysis project Ga0041059, IMG submission 56232) | Arabidopsis roots microbial communities from North Carolina, USA - Col MF nosort | ecosystem: Host-associated > Plants > Roots > Unclassified | place: USA: North Carolina | collected 2013-09-02 | reverse complement strand
ATTCTTANAAAAAAAAAAAAAAATATATTAATAATTTTGGGCAGAGAAATATGCATTAATTTAGGGTTTAGGCTTAGAATGAAAAGAAAGACGAATCTTTCACCAAAAGCGTACATATAACACGTTCCAGTGAAAAAAAAAAAATCTGAACAGATAATTTGAAAAACCTTTTTTTAACATTTATCAATTTCAATGAGATATAAGAACAAAAAATAATTGTGGGATTATGAGGTGAAACCATTTTTGACCAATAGACTGCTTAGAGCGTATATGAAGAATCGAATATACTTTTGTAGGAGAAACCTAACCAACAATGGTTTATGCTTAAATGAGCTTATTAACAGAAAAATTTAAGATTGAAATTAGATAGCTTAAGAGCTTTATTAAAATGTGAAGTAAAGGAAAGGGAAAGACTTTAGTTTGTCACCAAGATCACAAATGATTCTAGATTTGATATATCATTAAATGAAAGGGAGAGTTGGAAACAACTCTCAAAGTTGTTTACATTGATTTTCTAAACACATATTTATATAAATCTCTATTAACTAAAACCCTAGTTATATGGGCTAATGGACTTCTCATATGACTCTATCTTGGGCTTCATTTGAATCCTCTAATAACTTTCACGAATATTGCTACATTTGTTACTCTAACAAAAAAAAAGGATACATCAAAAACAATATAACTAATCACTTCCATCGGAAGTCATTTTCATATATAGTCCTACTAATATAAAATAATAATAAGTTTGAAGGAAAATATGTTAATCATCTATTTACTCATTAGAGAAAATACACATTGATTTAGAAGGACAATTACAAGAGAGAGAGTGTCACGAAAGAAACATTTGCTTAAAGGAATAAAATACATGGATGTATTAAGCAGTGTTTGTTAGGTATAAACCAAAGGTTCCACATCGAAAATTTAGAAAAAGAGTTTCTAATATATAACTATATAAGCCAAGAAAGCCCATTAGTGTTCACCAAAGCTTCCATCTATCGTCTGAAATACCTAGGCAATTTTAGTCTAGTTCTAGACGATTTTACAAGATGTACATAGGTGATTTTTTGATAGTCTAACGGTTTTAGAATAAACAATATGTATATATTATAACTTAATGAATATAACATAACAGAAATACCAAAAGTTTTTTTATTTGAATGTTAATTTCTGAGTCTTTATCACACAAAACATCGGACTTCTCTCTCTTCTCTCACCTCTATTTTTCAGAGAGGAAGTCATCAAAGTTTCTTCTTCCGGCAACGACAGCTTTTCAGTGTTCGTTGGCCATCAATCTATCTGGAATCATCTAGCTTTCTCAGCAGGGATGTCCAGCTTTCCGTCCGGCGGCGCTCGTCTTTATGGTGATGTTTGGCCGGCTTTTTTTCTTACACCGTCCGTTTCTTTTAACGGTGGTGGTCGGCTACCGTCTGGCATCCGTCGGCTTCCACAACGGTGGTTGGCTGGCTTATGTCTAGAGTTTCATCGTCCGTCTACGGTGTCTCGTGTAGATTATGTTTTCTCTCTTAGGCTTCTTTGTATTGAGTTTGATTGGCTCTCTTGTGTTTCAATTCTTAGATCTGGAATTAAAATTCCTTGAACCTCCTTTGTTTAAAGGGCTCGTTTTGTTTTTCAAGCTTATCGATTTCAATTTTTTAAAAACAAATTGGAGTTGTGGATGAAGGTTTTTCTAGTATCTTTGGATTGAGTTCAACATAGTTGTGGCTATTTCTTCTCACTGATCTATGAAGAAGATTGTTTTTCTTTTATATTTTTAGCTGTTGACGGAAGCTCTATCAGCTTAATATTTACACTTTGTTCTTCAGTTTAAGACACTTCATATTTCAGGATCCTGATTAAAAGTTTAGTTGTTCTGCAGATCTGAAATTACCTTTTCGTCGTTGTTTTTAAAGAACCAGAGATTCAATTGGTGAGAAATCAATCGTGGACAATTTAGTTTGGTGATTCGCGATTGTCATACCGATGAGAAATAGAAGATTCGTTTGCTTCGACTTAGCTTTTCCGACGACGATCAAAAATTCATCGGAAGTTGAATCTTTTACGGCGAAATTTGTGAAATCAACACGTGTCCTTACCTCATCTTCATCGTGACGCGTCATGTGAGATATTTTGATCTGCTTTACTTTCCTTGTTTAGAGGGTTTAATCTTGGGCCAATCTTTGTGGACTGTTTGTTGTTTTTGAAAGCCCGTAGAGTATTGGGTTGTAAGAATGACTTGAGCTGTGTAGACTTTCGATCAATAAATAAACTTACGAGGAAAAAAAAAAACATAACAGAAATACCTTGAAATTTTCAGTTTTTTTCTAATCAATTTAAAGGTTCTCAAAAATTAGAAAAACATTATCACAATTAAATCCGTCTATCCGGCCCTAATGGCTACATAATTCACCAAATTTAACTCTCCACCTAATAACACTGGTTCGAGTAAAATCTAGGTGTTTTAAATACACTGTGTATACACATAGCAACATTTAAACGGTAGCTTAAACCGCGTTCTTGAACATATACTTAACATTTTTGAAGTACATTTTAAGGAATTCAATTGGGTCAAAAATTTTATTTGATTTTGACTCAAAAATCTTCAATCGGATCTTCCATAATTGGTTTTTATTACCATTTTCTACCAAAAAAATAATTGAATACGAAATTAATTTAATTAACAAATTTAATATATATAATATCTCTAAACTAACCATATTTGTTATTTACATTAACTAATTCCCTTCTAAATCTTTACCTAATTTAAACATAAATATATGATTTTTCTTTCAAATTTATATGATCTTATATTTAATTTATTTTGAATTTATATAAAATATAAATAGATAATAAAATATTATATTTTCTGTATATTATGTAATTCAAATTTTTTTAAACGGACATATATTATTCAATCGATGAAGAAATAATATGTGTACAATGTCCCACATTGCTTAAAAAATTGGACATTGGTTCATAGCCATACTATAAAAAGGACCAAAATGATTCCGGTTAAGAATAAGCAGGAAGCTTGATTTATCAGGCATCCAAAATTAAAGTGGTTATCCGCTTTACTCGGGTTCTTTATTTTAAAAAATAGAAACTTTACAAAGTTTCAAAAATTATAAATAGTTAAACTTTTTATCAAAAGTTGAATATTATAATTTTCCAAACTTTTTAGGGAGATTTGCAAAACTACCCTTTTTTTACTACCTTTTTTCAACAATACCCTTTTATGTTGTCCATTTTTAAAAATACTCTTTCCCTTGAATAAAATGACCAAATTACATTCATCCAATAGGAACATGTAATTGGAAACTGAAAATTTCCCGCCAAAATTTATTTTTTCCGGCAAAAAGAAAATTACGCCAAAATTTTTTCCTGCCAAAAAAAAAATTTCCCGCCAAATTTTTTTTCGTAACAAATTTTTCCTCAACCGAAAAAATGCTTTTAAAAATCCTTGTAAATTTTTTTTGGCGGAAAATAGATTTACAAGGGATTTTAAAAGGGTTATAAAAGATTAACAAGGGATTTTAAAAGGGAAAAATGTCAAAAAAATCACCAACTTTCAAATTTGGGACGATTTAATCTTAAACTTCAGAGAAAACAAATAAATCGTAAAGTTTTTGTTGACTTTATAAATAAATGACAAAGTTTTTGTTGACTTCCCATTAAATAGGTTAACATAATTTTTTACGACGTTAATGTTCCGTCTATCTGCTCTGTTAGAACAAAACAATGTCGTTTATTGCAAAGACAAACGACGTCGTTTTGTCTGTTGAAACAAATTTAAACCCTAAATCCCCAAATCAATTTCACTATCTCAAATCCTTTGTAAATCTTTCAAAACACTTTTAAACCCTTTAAAAATCATTAAAAAACCTTTGTAAATCTTTTAAAGCCCTTTAAAATCCCTTGTAAATATTTTAAAACCCTTTTTAAATCCCTTGTAATTATTTTAAAATCCTTTAAAAACAATTTTAAACCTTTAAAAATCTTTTATAAACTTTTGTAAATCTTTTAAAGCCCTTTAAAATCCCTTGTAAATCTTTTAAAAACCTTTTAAAATTCCTTGTAAATATTTTAAAATCCTTTTAAAACAGTTTTAAACCTTTAAAAATCTTTAAAAAACTTTTGTAAATCTTTTAAATCCCTTTAAAATCCCTTGTAAATCTTTTAAAACCCTTTTAAAATCCTTTGTAAATCTTTTAAAACCCTTTTAAAATCTCTTGTAAAACTTTTAAAAACCTTTTAAATTCCCTTGTAAATTTTCCTTTTTAAATTCCTAGTACATATTTTAAAACCATTTTAAAATCCCCTGTAAATCTTTTAAAATCCCTTGTAAATCTATTTCCCTCCCAAAAAAATTTTTGTGGGATCATTTTTTTTGAAAAAATAATTTTGGCGGGAAATTTTTTTTCCGAAAACTTTTGGCGGAAAATGTTTTTGACGGGAAAATTTTGGCGGAAAATTTGTTTTGGAATATTTTAGGCGAAAAAATATTAAGATTCCATTTTGTTAACCTAAAATAATTTCCAAATAAGGGTAAAATGGTCATTAAAAATTTAAAGAGGGTAGAAATGAAAATGGATAAAATAAAAGGATAGAGTTGAAAAAGGGCATCATGAAAAAAAAAAGAATCTTTCTTCAATTAAACATATAATTACAAAATAATTTTAAAAGGAAATCTTGCAAAATCTGCCATATTCCACTCTATTTCTTTCAATCCCTGCCATATTCTGTAACTCCTTCCAACTCATGCCACATTTTGCTGCACGTGGAATTCAGTGGACGAAATTATCCTTAAGGTGGGTCAGCGCTCTGACGAAGATGGTGACATAACAGCTTTTGGCTGATGTAATGATACAAGACGAAAAATCATGCTGGAAGAATAAAGAATTAGGGGACAAAATAGTGGAGAACAACTGGCTTCTACTGTTGTTATTGGGTATTTAAAAATGACTTATTTAAACAAATTGGTTATCCAAAATTCTGCGGGGGACAACGTAATATATAATACATTAGGAGACATGATTACCTGATAGCGGGGGACAACGTAATATATAATGCGTTAGGAGACATGATTACCTATTAGCGGAGAACAATTGGAGCAAGACTTTTGTTTTAGTCTTCAGATCTTGTCCTCGAATAGAAATTCTCTTTTGCATCTACGTTTTGTCCTCGATTTCACCATCTTGCTCTATTATTATGAATCCTACATCTTATATGCAATTGTTCTCATTTAATAATTTTGAATTTTATTTAAATTTTTGCGATCTATTTTGATCCACAGATTAGTTGAGCGTTATTGTCTTCACCTACACGTTAACATATTTTAATAATATGTTATATCGGGACAAGTTCATATCGAATGAGTAATAGAATTGGATCGGGGACAAAGTCAGATCGAATGATAGACAAGATAATATGTAATAACTGAATATTTTTGTTGTTTTACAATAGAAGAAAAAAAAATCGTGTCGGTGAAAACAATAATGCTCAACTAATCTGTGGACCAAAATAGATGGTAAAAAATGATGAAATCAAGGACAAGATCTAGATACAACAGAAATATTGTGATGAATAAAATTGAGAGACAAATTTAATTGAAAGTTACATGTAAAGAATCTGTGCAGGTTGTCAAAGAAAGTGAGAGAGTGACAAAAGCGCTTCATCTTCGGGAAGATAATAATATATGGTTAAAGCGCACAGATTTCAAGGAAGGAGAGATAAAATAGAGAAGAAATGGAGAGGGACAAAATCGATATTTCAGTATGAAATATGACATGAGTTGTAAGGCCCAGCAAATTATGGCAGATTGCATAAGGATTGGAAAAAATATGGCATATGTTGTAATTTTTTCCTTTTTAAAAATAATCTAAATAATTCTATAATCAATATGTGAACGATATTATACTTTACAGATCTTTTTGTAACTTCACCTTAATTATGATAGACCTTGCAAACAAATAAATGCAACAAAAAATAGACACTAAAAAATCTCAACAACAATCTTTAAATTATAAAAAATCACATAAATATCTTCGGGATTCAAATTTTAATAATTATTTAAACGGATTTTCTAATTTATATCAAAACCAAATATATTGAATATAAAATATACAAATAGGAAATACATTAATTTAAAAGATACAAAATATTTAACAAGAAATTGTGTTATTTTTTGTTCAAAGAATTCGATATAAAATCTTCGAAACGATCCGATATTGATTCTTATTAGATTGAAATTGTTAAAATTTCAATATATTATACAATTTTTCTTTTTAAATTGAAATTGTAAACCGACTCGAAGTATATTAAATAAAAATATTATTAAAAAGAAAAAGAACAATTTGATTTTTAGTTATCACGGGACGGATTTATATGGCGGGACGGGTTTACAGGAGACGAGTTTACATGGTAGGACGGGTTTGGATGAGACGAGATTATATGGTGCTATGAGTTTAGATGGGAAAAATTTGGATACCACGGGTGTACTCCTAGAATTAACAATCAAATTACAACTATACAATAGTAAACAAAACAAACAATAATAACATAACAAATACAATTTTAATTTCAAATTTTTAGTTACAAAAAAATAAATAAAATCAACATTTTAGTATAAGTGTTAATCTTCTTTGACACCTCTAAATGTTATTCTTCTTTGATACATTTAAATGTGTAATTTTAATATAAAGTTACTAAACTACATATGTTCCATGGATTAAATTTGAAAACACCAAAAGTTTATATTAAATAATTTTTTTATAACAAATTATGAATAAAATAAAATATTATCCCGTGGTATGGTCTATCACAAGTCAAATCCTAAAAGATAAAATAACATATATTAGACTTATTAATATCATAATTGTGACTCAATAAAAAACATACACAACCTTATCGATAATTATTAATCATCACAAACAACAACAAACAACAAATTATATTTTGTGATAAAGAAAAATAAATAAATAAATTTAATTTACGGTATATCGCGGGTCATATCCTAATTATGATACAATTGTCTATTTTTACCCTATATATATTACAAACGCACACATTTGTTGCATAACATATTTAGACATCGCTTCCAAAGAAAGAAATCATTTATCTCTACATTATTTCTTCCTCTCATTGCCCCTCTCTTCTCAACGTTTTGTCTCTTATATCTTTACGTTTCATACTTTTTTTTTGTTGACATTTAATTATTTAAATTTTTTGTTCCTATGGACACTAGATAGGACAACAAAAGATATAAAGAAAATCTACACCACACATATCATGAGGTTCTGGAACAAGTTTCTGCGGTAAGAGAAACCAAAAACATGAAGGGCAGAAAAAAAAAGAACAAACCATCTTCAACACAGAGCCATGGCTTATGCAACTTCTACCTATGCACGAACCTCATGCATTATCCTACCCAAAATCCAAAACGGCGCGCATTTCACGGATGACACGAAAGCATTTAGAAGGATAACAGCAAGAAGAGTGACGCGTATATACGCGTCACAAGGCCCGACTAAACCGTCAAAACCATCTCCAGGAGTAGACACAAGAATCCACTGGGAAAGCCCGGACGAAGGCTGGATCGGAGGAAGATCCGACCCGGCCAAATCGGTTGATGAGGACAAAACCAATCTCCTTAGTGACGAAAAATTTGCAGAACTAATCAAAGACTCTTTTGATTCTCATTACCAGTGAGCAAAACAAACATTCTCATTACATATCTTTTTATTTTTATTTTTCAATATGTATTGTAACATGTAACAATAATCATTTTCAGATTCTTAGGTGTTTCAACGGATGCTGATCTAGAAGAGATAAAATCTGCGTACCGGAGATTATCTAAAGAGTATCATCCAGATACAACTTCACTACCACTTAAAACAGCTTCAGAAAAGTTCATGAAATTAAGAGAAGTGTACAATGTTTTGAGCGATGAAGAGACTCGGAGGTTTTATGACTGGACACTGGCTCAAGAAGTTGCGAGTCGTCAAGCTGAGAAAATGAGAATGAAGCTAGAGGATCCGAAAGAGCAAGATTTTAGGGGCTATGAATCAATACCTGATATGGTTGACCGGTTAGGTGGAAGAAACATGGAGCTTAGTGATCAAGCAATGACTGCTCTCACGTTCGATATTTTGATCGTATTATTCGCTGTTTGTTGTATAGCTTTTGTGATTGTTTTCAAAGATCCTTCTTACTAGGTAAGGAGCTTTGTATATACTTGGAAAATTCATATAGTTTATATGTAGATGGAAGATTAACAATTACAGATTATAAGATCATTTGAACTAAAATAAAGTGGTCTAGTGGTTCTGTTCCTCACCTTTTTTGTGTGTGTGTTATTTTTGGATTTTTTCTAAGCTATCCAAACATTGTTTTAGAGCTATATTTTGTTATGCTTACCTAGCTAATCCAAATAGTCTCATTTATATAAAACAAAGCGAACAAAATAGTAGTTTTGATAACTAATGCGGAATTCACTAGTTTGGGAAGTATAGTAGGAATAAAAACTAGGGAGATTTGCAAAACTACCCTTTTTTCACTACCTTTTGCAACAATACCCTTTTATCAAGTCTTATATATATGTAGCACCTGACTCAATCCTCCTTAGACGTGTTCCTTAGAACTGTTCGATGCACATTTTGACTACGTTTTTTTTTCTTTTTTTCCTAAGATGTAAATATTTCACTAAAAATGAAAACAGTTTAAGAGTATAATCAAAAGACTATAAATGGTCCCATGACAAAAGAAAAACATGAAGCATAATTTATCAAGCAAACTTCAGTCCATCCGCATAACAAACGCACATAAGCTAATAGAACTAGATGAAGTGATAAAGGATTTTGTTGTTCTTTCAGACTAGTTTGAGTAAATGAAGGGTGATAGCACGTGAAGAAGCCAAAATTGTCTGCACACTAAGCACTATAAGCCTTTCACTGGAAACCCAAATTGAGACGTCAACGGTTAAGTACTAAATGTCGTCGATCACATTTTGATTTGGAACATGGCTTGTGTTGTCATTGTCTCAATGAACTGTTTTAGCGAGGCTTCAATGTGAGCAAATTTCTCATTGACTTCTACTTCTACATGCATCTTCACGAGCTTCTCTTGGACGTCGTCAAAGCTTACTTTAAGTTGATCAAGTGTGTCCTTGTTATTCGTAGTCATTGTACGAATTTTTGTTCTGATACAAAATGAAAAACAAGGATATGGAAATTGATAAGAACAATAGTCTTTTGGTAGAAAAATTATGTGATTATCTTCTTATTTTTATACTTAAATAGGGTATACAACATGGACGTGAATATGGAATCATGGATTCATACAAAAATGGAGATAGGGGAAAGTGGTTCCTACTTCTATGACCACTAGTATTTATTTAGGGGGTGATTGACATTGGACTGTTAAGACTTTAAAAGCATTTGACAGTCCTTACAAGATTAATAATATTTTTAGACTTCAAGTTTCTTTTGTAAAATTCAAGATTAATAATATTTTTAAATATTTTTTTTCTCAAAAATCCATCAAAACTAAAAATTATTTATGATTCGATGATTTATTTTTGGTTTAGACCCTGAATGGATGCTGATTTTCGATTCAGTTTTTGGATTTAGATTTTAGTTTCTAGATTTTAGATTTTAGTTTTAGATTTTTGTTATTATATTTTTGTTTTAAAAACCCCAAAAAATTGGTTTTTAGTTTTTGAGAAAAATAACGTTGATGGAGTAAAAACTAGATTCCCTAAGTTTTAGGAAAACTATAAAATTAAAATCATGAATCAAAAACTACAACAAAATAGTTTTTCTAAATTGTAGGGAAACCAAAATTTTATAATCTTGATTGGTATAAAAATAAGTTTTTGAAAAACAAAATCTAAAAACTCTTACAAAATCTACAAAACATTCAAGGCCTTAGTCTATTGTATTCTATTTTGGTTTCAATGGATGCAATGAAAAAAGCACACTAAATCGCTAACAGACAAAACCACTTTATTTTTAGAGCGGACGATAAATCGCATGCGGATAAAAAAAATTCTACGTAAAAGTTATCTGTAGTTAGTACACCGCAAACTTTTTTTTTTTTTAATTCGCACTACTGCGGATTATAGTTTATGAATGATAAACAAAAGGGTGAATGAAATATCTATACATGGAAGAATATATAATTAAGGATCTACACATATCATTTAGTTATTTAGGTGGAAATTTTCTTGTAAATTAAATATGACATAATTGCCCCTATACAAACAAAGAATCAGTAGCCTTCTTCCGCGAGATATATTGTACCTATAAGAAAGAGACACAAAGCATTTAAGTCTTAGGTGTGTACCTATATATATATATATATATATATATATAGCTCCTTATCATTTTTTTGAAAAAAA
>Ga0041059_1003609_pt1 | contig 10400 bp, 6 predicted proteins | sample AraColnosormetaG_FD_56232 | JGI IMG/M metagenome (GOLD analysis project Ga0041059, IMG submission 56232) | Arabidopsis roots microbial communities from North Carolina, USA - Col MF nosort | ecosystem: Host-associated > Plants > Roots > Unclassified | place: USA: North Carolina | collected 2013-09-02 | reverse complement strand
TTTTTTTTTTTTTTTTTGGGGCCTGAAATCTATCTAACTATCATATAGAAAATGATGAACCATATAATAGTCGATCACGTCTCTCTGTTTTTGCAACTAAAAAGAGGTAAATTTCATGAAAAATCTTGTGACGATTTGTGTTTCCATGTCAATCTATCTAAGATTTGATTCAACGTGTTTCACGTATGTGTTTTATAATCTAGTAATTATTAGATCTAATTATGTTTTCATTGTTATGATGTCAAAGTTAAATATAATACATGACTAATTAATTATAAGGTTGTAAATACGTAAAAACAACTTGAATCATATTTTTCCTACCTATTTTTTGCTTATGTTTTGCTCGTTTTTGTTCATTTTAAAATAAAATTAATCAAATGTCACATAATTGCAAAATCTTGTGAGTGCAAAATTGTTGAAGAACGAGGTGAGGATTGAAAGCACAAACACTCTTCACAGCGAGAAGGTTAATCCTCTAAAGACCAACAACTTCAACATCTATGTGTTGTGGCCTATCCTCCAGAAATATCCGAAAGTGTTACATGTATAGTAACAATGATTTTTTGAAGCTTAAAGATATCAAAACCCTCAAAATTACCGTTTTGCAGTTCTTTCAAGTTCAATCATCCGTAACTAAACCCACAACTTATTATGAAGAAGGGCATGTCAGTCACACTTGTTGGCCGTGAATCGATTCTCGAAATGGCATGGGACCACCTCATCGATGATGGTGTCGGCATTGTTGGTTTGCACGACATGGGTGGAGTGGAAAGAACTACTCATGTCACCCAAATCAACAACATATTATTAAGGAGCTCTATTCATTAGGATTATGTGTTATGGATTGTCGTCATGCAAGACTCAAACTTGCATAGTATTATATACGACATTGCTGCCAAATTAGGATTATTTGGATCGGTAGAGGAGTGCCGCTCTAGAGAGGAAATAAAGAAATACTCCTGATTTACAATCTTCTGAGGACAATAAGATTTGTTCTATTTCTAAATGACATTTGGACCAAAGTTGATCTAGCGGAGATCGGAGTTCATGTTCCCACCACAGAAAACTAATGCAGATAGCCTTCAACACTTGCTTTTTGGATGTTTGTGGCCGCATGAGAGTGAGACCCTATCCATGTCCAATGCTTGACACTAAACAAGGCTTTTGAGTTGTTCCGAAAGAAAGTCGGAGAATGAACTCTTCAAAGTGATGCATAGATTCTCAACCTCGCATCAAGTGTTGCTGATAGGTGTTGTGGTCTCCCTCTGACACTCATTGTCATTAGTGAGACAATGGCTTCCAAGAAAATTGTACAAGAGTGGAAACATGCCCTTGATGTTTTAACCACCTCTAAATAGTTTTCAGGCATAGAGGACATCATTCTTCTCGTAGTGATGTTCGGCTACGACAGTTTAAAAATGGAACACCTTAAGTCGTGTTTTAAGCACCTAGCAATATATCTATTGAGTTTCGATTACAAGATGATAATCTATGTTGCTATTGTAGACAATTAGATATCAATAATTTCAAAAAATGATAATTTGGATGCATATGATGTTTATAAAAGCATATGTGAGATATTAAGATCCACCTCATCACTAAGCATACAAAACTTTAATGTGCACATATTTTGAGCAGTGTTATATATTAACTGTTTATATAGACTTTTTGTTTTTTTTAGCCTCTATTAGTATTTAAGTTTCTAAGTTACCAAATTTCAAGGCTTTTAGAACAGATTCAAAGCTTTCAAAATTTGCATGTTTTACCTATACTGTAAAATATCTATAAATTAATATTCGATAAATTAACAACCACTATATATTAATAAATTTCTTCATCCCCACCTTGGATTATTGTAATATTTAACATAATTTGATATATGTCCCAACAATATAATAAATTAGTAATTATATAAACTTATCAATATACATATATATATATATATATTCTCTAATATTTTTTACATATTATATATATAAATTAGTAAATATGAATTTATTATTGTTTGTTTTTCTTAAATTTTCATTAATTTGTGGTAAACTCATTTTTAAAATTTCATTAATATTTTGCAAACACATTTCTAATATTTTTTTACTAAACTAAAACCTTTTGTATTATTTTCTAAAATATAATTATTTTTTTCTTGTACTTGGTTCCAGGAGGATGTTGATTATAATTCGAAAAAAATAGTTCATTTCACATTTTTTTTTGGCAATATTTTCATTGATACCCAAAAACTTGGCCCATGAAGTACAATTGGATATGAAGCCCAAAATCTAAAGTTTAAAATAAGCCCAAAGACCAGCAAGAAAGATAAAGATTGCAACAAGAGACCCACACACCACCTGGTCGAAGAAGCTCGACATCCGATGACTCCAACTAAGAACTCCATGAATCAACCTGCCTTTCTCCGAATCCAGTTGAGTAGCCTCCCTCCTTCAATCATCACTTCTAATATTTTTTTTGCGTCCGCACCAGTATAGACATAATTTGTGAATGGTAAATCAAAAGCGGTCAAACAAATGGATTTATCTGCCTCAACCGCAGCAACTTGCATAAATATTAAACAAAGCTAGGAAAAAACACATAGATAAGATTCGAAACATTAAGCAGACGGAATTTGAATTTTCTAGAACTTAAATCCCAACAAATCCCAATTTCATCTTAAACTTGTCGAGTCTCAGTGTCTCTTTAGTGTCCTGCAACTGTTGGTAGCATACTAGTACCCATGGAACTGCAACTAGGTATGTTTGAACTTGCAACTTGTACACATGGAGGATCAGGAGACTTCTTTTTCTTGAATGCAGGTTCTTCATTAAGTGAGATTTTGATGTCGGAGAAGGTAGGCAATCCGAAATCGGGTAAAGGTAGATTACTATCAGCACTCCCAGGAGCTGCAAAGTGTTGCTCTAAGTACATGCGGATTGCCGAGTCATCCTCTACTTGAAATGATCTTGTGAGTGGCTCAAATGGGAAGTTTGGGCACGGTTTAAGCCAATCATCAGGTTTTTTGTCCATGCCTACACTCGAACTTCCCTTCTTGCCATGCGATTTGCTTGATGGTGTTTTGCCTCTCTGAAGTTTTCTGGATGGTGCTTCAATGCCTTTCTTCTTGATGTTCTTAGATGCACATCTTTCCGTATTCTTCTTCCGCTTTTTAGAGCTACTGATGTTCTTCTCTTGCGGGGTTAAACCAAGCTCAATGGTGTTGCTAAGATCTTCTACAGATGGTCTAGCATTAGAACTTTCAAAGACAAGTACAGAATGTGAAGGGGCTTCTCTGTCTGGAAAGAAGACCGAACTTCTCCAGTCGTTATCAGGTTCTTCCTGAGCTTTCAGAGGCTCTTTACTTGTATCGCCTGATTCCTGAGTCACTTCAACAGCTTTTGATGAGCCACTTATGTGAATCACGTCACTCTCTAGGTCAATGATCTCAATGTTTCTTGTTCCTGTTTCATCGCTCTCACTTTTATTCCAATTCTTCTCTACCAAACTATCACTTGCAGGTTCACAGTCCAGGTTGATTTCAACAGTTAATGATCCAGTCAAACCGGGGATCTCCCTCGCCTTATCATCACACTCAACCATAACACCATGCGAGGTTTTCTTTTCAAAAGACTCGACTAGGTTAGATACAACATGACCCTCTCCCAAACCATTTCCTTCTTTTGAAGTCTCAGCTTCTGGAAGTTTGTTGTCACTGTCACTACTCAGATCCTCATCTGCACAGACAAAAACTATGTGTGTCTATCACTAACAAACAAATATCTCTGTATAATTACTCTTTGATTCCTTTTCTCCACATACCTTCAAACACACATTGTGTTTTTGCTCGAGACTCCAATTTCTGCATTCTTTCTGGCTGTGACCGTAGCTACGATAAACAAAACATAAAACTCACAGCAATACATGTTCAAGAATAAACATAAGAAAAGTAAAAACAAATTCACTTACAGGAGTAGAGGTTATGTTAGAGAAATTCTCCACATTTTCGACATATTCCCTCTCTGAAAAATCTTCTTCATCCTCCTCAATTGCATAAGTCTTGTAAACCATAAAATTGTATCTATCAGCTATACTACAACCTCTTTTCAAGATACTAAAACTTTCAAATAAAATCATGCATCTTACAATTTCATTACACCCGGTTTCGTATACTTCACCCGATGAATCTTCAGATTCCATAGAGTTCTCATCTAATACCACTGTCTCCTTTGGATTGGTGTTAAAATCATTTGATGTGTTCACATTCATCTACCACATAAAAACCATAAACAAATCTCTCACTCTCAATAACAAACTAAGGCACAAATGGCTAGTCTGTTATACCTTGTAAGGGTTTCCACCAACATAACCAATCTCCAACTCTGCTTTCCTTTCATCCGGAAGCCACGACGGCCTTTCACTTGCGGTCTCTTTATCTTGTAAGGCTTTTAACTGCAACAAGAGAAAGAAACATTATATATAACAGAACAAAGAACTTGCAAAAGTCTAGTCAAGAACATGATCATACACTTGCTTTATTCCTCTTGATTCCTGCTTCTCGTTTTTCTCGTATTTTCTCCATTTTAATGTACTCAAGAACTTGATCCTTTGTAGATAACTTTTTCCCTGTTCTCAATTGCGTGTATGTCTACAAGATGAAGTAAAACATTGGGTGCATCAACATGCATACAAACCAACTAAATCTACAATTAGAGGTCTGAGTTTTCATAAAATTTCTCAATCACAAGTCAGCTTTCTCAAATTGGTCTTGAAATTATCACTATTTATGGTCAAATTTCTTGAATGAAGTATGGGTGTGTGCATGGTGATCAAAGTACTAAAAAACAGAAGCAAAAATTTCACATCAAAAAAGCTGAGAATCAGTGTAAATTGGAAGATGAAAGAACAGAGAAACACAAAAAGGCTCCACATTTAGAGAGTAAAGAGTTTAAAGTAGTTACCCTAGTTTGACGACCGCGTTTTAGAACTGTAGAGTGAGCAATCCAACCGACGGGAAGCCAATCCGGCGTGGCGTCCGCCGTAATAGTTGGTGGAAGCTGACGTAACATTTTCCGGTGAGAAAATTCGGTCTGAAAACAGAGTTTATTTTTTTTCCGGTGACCAGGTTTTGACACTCTGTGTTTCTGAGAACGACAGAAGAAGAAGTGATAACATTTCGTTGTCGTGGAGTTTTACGTGACACGTGACATAATATCTGAAAACTTTGCATGTTAATCCCTAAATAATGCTTTTTAATGGTATTAACCCCAAAGTTTTGTTATTGGAATGTCAAGGTCATAAGCTTTAGCCATCCCATCGAGTTGGAAAGAAAGTGGCCAAAATATTGACATTGAAGTGGTTTTTTTATTGAAAATGAAGTCAAATTGATAAGTTTTTGCCGGCTAATTAAACATTTATATTTGTTCTATGTATTTGTTTGTATTTACTTTCCCTTTTGTTAAAAATTGTATGTTTGTGTTTTTTGTTGAATGTCTGTGTGAAACATCTTTTACATTAATAAAGCTATGATTGTTGAAGAAACACAGAAAATTAGTTGTCTTTATCTTGATTGTGATGGGGTTTATTTTTGTTTTATTTTGACTCTTTTGCACTCTTGTTTTTATATTGATGACCATCAATATATTAAATCGGTACGTAAATGGTTTTAATCAGTTTTATTTTATTTTGTTTTTTTGCCAAAGGGTATTATTATTTATATGAAACATATCGTACAAACCATTCATGATACAGAGAGCATATTATACAATCCAAAGACGTCTAAAGAAAGAAATTAAAAAGAACTGAATCAAGACTATAAACATCAAAAGGGAAAAGTCTGGATGCTCGATGATCAACCACCAGAGAAGAGGCCAAACCATGGTAGCAGTGTTTGAAAGTCAATCTTCTTAACTTCTCAATAAAAACAGCAAACGAAAACAAAGCTTCGTAACTGAACTTAAAACTTGCATTTTATGCCTGTGTTAAGAGAGCTTCTTGCTTACCAAAGTGTGAAGAGACCTGAACCTAGTAAAAGAAGATTGATCCTATCCTAGAAAATCTGCCAACTTGAGAACCAACAAACTGCAACATTGAAATCTAAAAAAGACTGTAACTTGAAGCAATCTAAGAGAGATTGTTCAGCCAATAGCATTAAACCTGAAAGGCTCTAAGTGTCCTAAGCGTCTATAAACATTTCAAAAAACAGACCTTACCCCAAAAAAAATCAGTTTTATTTAGAGATGTGTTTACATTTTTCGTTTCTTAAATATAGAACATAAAACAGGGTCAACGCATTGCCGTGTCGTTCCTTGCCTACCCCTTCTGTTGACTCATAAAACTCATTATTATCATTTTATTGTTGTAAAAATAAATTTATTTTACAAGTATAGATGTTGACTTATATTCTATGATTCTATCGTTGTTGAATGGACGACTGAATTTATTCTTTTGCGTAATGTTTTCATCATATATATACATGTTGATTGTTGACGGATCGATTTTTTTTTTGTCTTTTTTTCTGATATGAGTGACGGATCGATTTACTGCAAAGAAAATCGAAATTCAATAGTCTAGCTAGTCTTATTTGAGAAGATATACCATAGATAGACTCGTAACAACGGAAATAACTTTGATCATGTCATGTTACTGTGTTAGGAACGGAAACTATACTGCAGAAATACGTACATGATCTGAATTGAATATATTAATAACTCTGTCAAACTAGTAACATGTCATATTTATTATAATGAACTATAATCAAAATATAAAATAATCACCCCTCTCATCTCGTGCAAATCAATATTTGATACATATTTTCAACATCGTATAAATAAATGTAAATATGAAAAAAGAAAGTTACATAAGTCTCTGTACGTATATCTATCATACAATATATCTACAAAATACAAGAAATTAAAGAACCAGCAATAACAGAATTTGTTGAGACACAAGGTAGATTAAATTATTCTAAACAAAACCCTAAACAAACTTAATTAAGATAGTATAATTATTGGCGACAAAATGTAACTATAATAGTATAGAAATATATCATTTGTTGTGAAGCGGGTTAGGACCTTTGGGAACTAATCTAGCAGAAGCTCCGTAGATCCGATCATACTTCTTGTCGGCGGTCACTTCCGATAATATTCTCTTGCCGTCAAAACTTAATCGCTGGAACTCCTCCGTCGTCGTCATACTAGGGAGCTTGCGGCCGGCGGAAGAGGAATGAAGCCCGGCCAAAATGAAGATCATGACGATTAGAAACGATAATCTTTGGCTCCAAACTTTCATTTTGTTTTGAATGTTTTCTCTCCGTAAGAGTTTTTTTTTTTCTTGACTAATCTTTTGTTGATGTCGATGAGTTAAGCTTAAGATTTATATTAATTACGGGATCGTGACAATGGACTTGTAAGGAAACGAACGAAATTTCTCTCAAGTCCATTAAATATTGGTAACCTCTATTGACGAAACTAACCTCTCCTTTGACTATAAGAAAGTTCAAACGTATAATACAATTTTTTAGTTTATACGTAATTATTATATAACCATGATCTTTTTCTTCATCGTTCCAAGTTCACAAATTTCTATTATTAAGTAACGAAATATAAGAAGAAAAACACTAAAAGTAACTTTATGTCTATATTTAGTGTGTTGATTAATAACATAATTTTTGCTGAGGTGTTTTAGGGTTTTCTTTTCGTAAATCAAACTTCAATTGCAATGAGTTTGATTATTCCTCTTTACTATAGTCTCACCGTCATCGTGGAGCATGTTTTATCGTTTTGGTAAAGTGAGAAACAGAAGTCACGACGTTTTCACAAATGGGAACATGATTTAAGGGTAATATTGTTATTTAGCCGAAACGGGTGGAGTGCTCGCGTGGGTCTCTCCGATCCGTCGATTCCTGTGATCACACCGTTGACTCTCAAATAATTTGGCTCTTCGAAATAATTATTTATTTAACTTGACATCTAATTATTTACGCGTTAATATATAATATACTACTATCAGTTACAGAGAATAGTTATTGATTTTATTTTACCAACCAATATGAATTGCTTATAAAAGTAGAAAGTCAGCCATATATATTTTAATTTAGTTGGATCTACGAAGTATTTTGTAAGAGATAATACACAATTTTATATATGTTTTGAATCTTTGATATTTTCAAGATTTTTCAATCTTATTTTCCTAACATTTTCTTCCCTGCGAAATGGGTAACAAGGTAAGAGAAAATTAGCTCAGGATTTGTATATTGTATAGTTCTTGTTTGGAAATGTTATACTATACTTGTAAAAATAAATGCAAATCGTATATATGGCATGTAATATAAAAGTAATGCGAGTTTTCTTTGAAATTGTAAGCCATTTGGATCAAGACACGTAATTCCGCAATCTGACGATGGTCATGCGTTAACTATAACGACTCTTGATCAGTTTTATAATTAAATGAATAGCTCAATGAATATGTGATATACGTTTACTGTATACATATGACATCAGTCTAATGTTATGACAAATAAAATTCCTATCAAAATGGTACCCATACAATAGTAAGATTATGAATTATCAGCTATGGAAAAGAATTACTGTTCAAAATATTTGAACTTTCAATTTAAAATTCTAAAACAAAAGTTTGGATGGTATGTGTAAACAAAACTAAAATTATCGAGGACGAGTTGAGATGTCCGTGTCATTAGAAAGAACACGAACAACAAATTAAATTGCTGTTTGTGGTAGGCTGGTAGCTCCTGCCTGTTGTCTTGGAACGTTGCCTTGTAAAAATACTTAATGTCTAAAACTTCTTAATTATTTGAAAATTTCTAGTTTATGTTTCTAGCAAAATACAACGAACCACTTTGTCATTCGGAGTTATATAACTTAGTAAGTTCTATTATTGTTATTATGGATTTTATTTTCGATTATGAACAAACCATGAATACTAGTCTACTACTCCTAATTTGTTCAGAAAAGAAGAAAAAACTACTACTCCTAAATGAACAATCCAACACATGAAAACCATAACACCAACTTTATTCAAAAAAAATAAATAAAAAATCATCAATATCCTATAACAAAAAATTGCATATCTAAGATTTAAACCCAAAATGTGATGTACGATTGACATAACATCGTGTAGCCTATGTCACCATAAACTATCTCTATCTTCGATGATATGTGCGTGTATGAGCCAATTGATTTTGTAAATAAAACAAAAAAGGAAGAAATCTTTCAATTTTTTGGGTATGTATTAGTAGAAGATGTTACTTGCATGGTGATAATTAAGAGTGAGAAAAATTTGATATTTGGTATTTGGAACTCTCTTGTTATAACCTTGGAAAGGTTCCTTCACTCTGAAATGTTGATGATCATCAAGGATTAGGTTGAACTAGATGCATGTGTATTAATTATGTAAAAGATCATATACTAATAAAATTATCTTTGTCCATAAATGCAGTTAGTTAGTAAATTATAAAGTTATGATTAGTAAATTATTAACTCCATTTTTGATATGAGATCAATGATGTTATTATTGAGCAAATCACGTATCATATGTATTTTACCCGTACTTACATAGTCAAATTACTTACATTTCAATTGTAACGATTATAAATAATAAACAAACTTCCTCAAGTAGTCAAATATATAAACACATGACTTAGACAAACAAAAATTCCTGTAACTAAAAAGTTAATCACATATTCATAAATAACAAAATTATTTAAATATGATGTTGACCAAAAATGTGTCATACATTTCTCTTTACGACGATACATCTAAGTACCAAACCAACACAGGTCGGTTTATTTTCGGATTGGAATACCAGAAATACCTTTGAGACCCATCTTAACCGCGGTTCTTCGAAACAAAGCAGGAGGTTTCTCTAAACCGATAGAATGGCAAAACCGATTAGCTAACTCGGCTAACGTGGTTTTGTCTCTACCGGTTTCTCGAACCGAGTTGTAATAACCGAGCCATGCATGGTACGCTGCTTCTTTGATACTTGTATCAATCTTAGCCATCGACTGATCAACCTGTTTACAAAACATTTGTCCTCAGTATCACTTAGCAATAAAACTCCAGTTATGGGTGTTAACAGTGAAGGCGAACAAACCTGATGTTTAACTATTGAATCAAGATCCGGAGCTGGAATTGGTTCAAGTGGCAAATCTTTAAGCTCATCAAGAAAATATCTCTCCCATGGCGCAATCAAAAGCAATCCTTCTCCTCCTTTTCCTTCTCTTCCAGTTCTACCTAGTCGATGTATATACTGTTCTCTGTCACTCGGTATACCGACCTACCAAAACATAAGACCAAGTCTAATCCGTTAAATATCCATAAAAGGTTGTTTTTGGCATGAAAATGTTCGCTTTGTGCTTTACCTGAATAACCAAAGTAACATCTGGATAGTTCATT
>Ga0041059_1003608_pt1 | contig 10400 bp, 10 predicted proteins | sample AraColnosormetaG_FD_56232 | JGI IMG/M metagenome (GOLD analysis project Ga0041059, IMG submission 56232) | Arabidopsis roots microbial communities from North Carolina, USA - Col MF nosort | ecosystem: Host-associated > Plants > Roots > Unclassified | place: USA: North Carolina | collected... | reverse complement strand
CAAAAAAAAAAAAAAAGGTTCCCTAAACATTTACCGCTTCGGTTTAGAACCAGAAAATTTGTAATGTGTTACTAATCAGACCTAAAATGTCTATTGGTTGCGTTCGGTTAAATTTATTCGGTAAAGCTATCGTTTACACCAAAACAAAATTATTGAATACAATTCGGTTCGGTTCAATTTTGTTGTCCACGAATAATAGAGAGAGTCTATGCTTCCTTAAGCTTAAGTGAATCGGTGACGATGATGAAGGAGAAGGCGAAAGAAGGGAAGAGTCTGTTTGGGTCTCCGACGTTCGTTGATCTTGGAAACGGACGGCTCAGATGCGTCGAGACTGGTCACGAGGTTTTAGCGGGAGACGTAGAATCATACGCTCGTAACAAACGGTGTCGTTTAGGACTCATCAATCACGCTTTGTCTCTAGGAAAGCCTCCTCTCAACATGTTCTCGCAATGCCCACTTTCTCGGTTAGTCAAATAAGTTTCTCAAATTTTTGTGTGTTTCTGGGAAAATCAGATTTTTTTAGTTGGGGGTTAGGTTTATAAGAGTGTAAGATTGAATCATCCACAAATTCTACTAATCTCACGATTCAAGCTTTAATTTTGGAGGGTTATGATGTTTCTCTCTGTTTTGATTATTTTGTGAAACTTCGATTGTTTTCTGAGCAAGAAAGGATGAAACTTTCACTGTTTTGAGAGCTAAAAGTTGTGACTTTGGATTTCTCTAGAGTTTCAGATTGTATTAGCTCAAGTTTCGTTTAGATCCTTGCTTCATAGTTTCTGCTACTAGTAAAAAGCTGGTTAATTTTGTTTTTTCTTTAGACCACTGAGGAGCATTGGTTGTTAATTTCAGTCAGTGTGGAATACATTGAAAATGGTTATAAAAGTTATAATCTTTCTTCTGATTTTGAGCCTTTTGGCTTTGTTCGCAGCATCGAAAATGGTTTAAAGTTGTAAGCTTTCTTCTGGTTTTGCCAGTATTGAAAATGGTTACAAGTTATAAGCTTTCTCCCTGCTTTTGGCTATGTTCTCAGCTCGAAACTTGTGTGCAAGCTAACTGGAGATACTGTGAACAAGAACGAGGAACATATCTGGAAACACGTGAATGGGAAAAGATTTCTTCACAAATTAGGTCTATAAAAATTGTTTCTCCCATGATATCAGATTCATTGAAATCGTGTAATGAATCTTAGTTAGTATGTCTTGGCTTATAATGTTTTGATGTTGATAAATTTGATAGAGCAAGTGGAAAGAGGAGCTGGATCAAGCGGAAGGACTGAGGAAACACAAGTAAACAATCCAAGACACAATAAGGAAGATTCTGGTTCTGAGGAATCCGACTTTTGGATGCCTAAGTCAAGTTCTGATTCAGAGTTAGATGAAGAGACTGATGAAGAAAACTGTAAAGGTTGCTCTCTTTTGTTTTTTGGTTCTACTGTCATCTCATATCGAAACTTTAATTAGATTTGCATCTGATTTGGGTACAGGTTCTCATTGTGATGACAAAGAATCTGAAGAGCTCTCAGAAAGGTACATTACTATATTTGCTCTTCTCTTTTTTTACAATCATCCTTTTGATTGTGTCTCATAATAACTCAATTTGGTCTCTTCTACAGAACAAAGAGAATGTCACTAGAGATTGGACCAAGTAGCTTTGCTTCTAGGAAGAAAAAGAGTAAGAATGATGAGTTGTCTTAAGATGTTGTGGACAAAAAAAGAAAGAGCACAATTTTGTTTGTAAGAAAGAGCTCTTTTGAAAATTATGTGAGAGCTAAATTTCAAAACCGAATCATCCATAATCATTAATCACAAGTTCAAGCCAAATTTAAAGACGAAATGGAGGCAACTACGATTCGATTTTAGTCGTTCATATTGAACAAAGTAGAAAATGTAAACATGACTGTCATGTGAGGTAGAACAATGGTTTCACTCTTAGTATCTGTCTCTCACACGAGATTCATTCCTCCATAGCTTCACCAGCCACTTCTACAATTTCGACTCGCTCCAATAATGGTGTAATTTTGGTGAGTAGAACCTCTGTTTTCACAGAGAAACAAAAACAGTAAGAAGAAGAGGAAGATCGAATTAAACCAAGTTTAACACTTCAATAATCATGACTGATACCAGAGACGAGTAAGTGTTGCAACAAGTAGATTCTTACCGGTTTTCTTGGTGAATGAATAGCCTTTGCTGCTAACATAGGTTCTTGGGTTTGGTTCCATGTAATTCCTCAAGTATTCCTTGTGCCCCTGTCCCAAAATCATCTCAAACAATCAGTTTCAAATCGAAGATATAGGTAATCCAGAGTACTGGTTTTGTAGCGAATCACTTTGGTTTAGCTTAATATCTGTCAGTCATGAAGCAAACGAATTTCTAGATACTTCAGTTATCTATTAAAAGCAGAGGAAGATGGAGTATGACAAACCTTAGTGATCACACAGATATCCACATTGCTACCACTACCAAGGTCGTTGAATATACCAGAGCATATGGCTTCAGCAACCAACTTGATTCCTTCATCTCTCTGGAAGATTTGAGTCAATCATCAAACAAACAGCCAAGAAGAGATCTAAACAACATAAAGATAAATGTCTCTGCTTTACTTACAGTTAGACCTTCTTTATACTTTGCTTCAAACACTGACATGGCAGCAAGGGAACCAGAACCCATTGTAGCAAATGGTAGAGTGTCAGTAGAACCGTGTGGGTATATCTGCATTTTGACCAGAACATTAGAGATGGAATACAAAATGAAAGAACCTGAAAAAGGCTTTCTACAGCTGAGAATTTTGATCAGGAATTTGAAACTCACCGTGTGAAGATGAGGCCCGGTAATATCAACTCCACCAAGCACAAGAGCAGCTGAGACATGGCCTTGGTAGCTGAATGATACTTGAGAAGTTAAATTATGTATGCCTATTAGTAAAGATAACAATTTTCTGAGCATGGTGAAGCAAAAATACCTGAAAAGATGTTTTTTGAGAAGGGTCAATGCAGTAACGACTCGAGAATCTCGGCCAGTCTGGTATCTATGCAACCGCAGCTGTGAGCTGACCATATCTGAACAGTGAAATAGCAATCAAAATAACTTAAGCATTGGGTTTTGATCGAGTTAACAGAAGTTCCGAGAAATTCAACTTTGATCTAGGGTAGCAGTAAAGAAATTTGGAAGTTAAGAAAATTACCAGTTACTGCTTCAGTGTCAGCAGCGGTTCCTGCACCACAACAGTAAATGTTTGGTGCCATGTAGTGAATCTTCTCACAGTTCTTATCAGCCACAATAGGCCCTTCAGTTGCCCGTGTATCAGCCCCAAGTATTACACCATCCTATACAAAACAGATAAATGAAATCAGTAATCATCTAAAAGAGAATGTCACATCATAATCACATGTTTCATAAAATGTTGTAGAATATAGAGGTAAATAGACCATAAAAACATCAACGTGATGTCATATGGTCAAGGGTTGAGAAAGCAACAACACCTCAGACTTTCATGTTATCTTATCTAAAGCTATCAGGTGCCCAATTCACTGATAAGCAGCCATCCACAAACACAAGTTCAATCACATTTGCATCTTAGCCCACAATTCTTAAATCTTAGGTCACTATGTTCACTTCCATAGTTCCATAACTTGCAAACAACCAAAATAGAGCACTCACTATCCAACAATAACACTATGCTAACCATTCAAAAGCTATAAAAGAAAACCCAAAACCCATTACATTGTAGAGAATGTGAGATAGAAACAAAGACCTTAAATATCAATCCAACGATAGTCGTTCCAGTCTTGAGAAACGACGGCGCTTTAAGACCCTTCTGTGTCAGCATATCATTCCTTTTGCACAGATCGAAGCTAAACCCACCTTTTGGCGGTATATCGACGGAAGACTGCGACATTTTCCGATTCACCACTCTACAAAATGAGGAAAAATCAAATCATCACCCAAACAAAAAAAAACGAGTAACGAAGTGAAATTTGAATCTTGAGAAGCAAAATTCGAGAACCAAAGCTAGCTAGCTGATGATACGAAACCAGAAGAACAGAGTGTAGAAACTAATAATCACATACTAACAACAGATTTTTTGAAAACTCCTGAAATAAAATCAACTCAAAAAGTTGGGATCGAGATCGCTCAAGGATAGGTAAAATCGTGTTCGAATCACCAAAATCGAGAAGATAGAATCCAGGGAGACGACAGTATGAAGAATAAAAGTGAAAAATCTAAGCTTATAGAAGAGTGATGTTACCTTTACTTGAAGGTTTTGCTGAGAGGAAGGAAGCTCGAATCGGAGAAGAAGAAGAAAGCAAGCAACTTTAGCAGAGAGTTTTCTTCTTCCTCAATTAAACTATTTTTGAGGCTCTATTATAAATGGGCCTATCTTTACTTTAATGGGCTTAACTTCTGTCAAAATGAGCCCATTTGTTAACTCCCTAATGATTATGTGACTTCTAATTGTGTGTGTGTTTTTCTTGACATCATCACTTCTAATTGTGTGTTTGCATTTGCAAGGTCTGGATTTGTTTGTTTTTTATTCAGTTTTGAGATCAATTTGATTTTACGAACAAATAACATTGACAGAAATATAAAATAAAATGTAATTAATACTATATTGATAATATAGATATAATTAAATCTTAAACTTTAGATTTTATTTTACCATCCGTTATTAACACATCGATAACACTAACACAAACTACTTTAAATAACCCCAAATCTCACAATTTCAATACTTTATTCCCAATATTTTTAATCTATAAGTAGGGGTGATCCAATACTTATATATTTTTCCTATAGTAATATAAAATGGATTATGGAACTTGAAACATAGTATGCAAAGGTAACATGGTTACAAAAACGAAAGCAGCAATAATCGTTCAAAAAAAAAAACTGATAATTCTTTTATTTCAGATAACAATTTCAAAGAAAAAAACAACAACAACAACAACATGAAAAGTTTGCAGGAGCAACAACAACATAAATCAAGAAAAAGCAACAAAAAGAAGAAAAACAGACACAAGTAAAGAGAATTTGAAGAATCCCAACTTCTTCGAATTAGATGCAATTGAGAGCTGCCTTATTCGCCTTTTTCGAAATCAAAGCACTTTGCATCGCCAAATGCATCTCAATCTGCATCCTCTCCACTTCTCTTTGAGCCTCTAACATTGCAGCTAACTCCGAATTCATCGAGTTTTTACTTCCTTCTCCTTTTTGATCTTCTTTCTTTGCCTCTTCCTCTTTCTTACATGAGTGTAAATGCGTAGCGTAATCACATTCCTTGCAATAATACGACCAGAGATTATCCGGTACAATGTCTTCACAAACATCGCATTTGGAAACTAAACCGGGTTGGTTATAAGGAGAACCGTAAAGAAGAGTAAGTGGATGTGGGTGATCTTCACGCTTCACTGTTTCAGGCATTGAAACACATCCGACATGTACATCGTACTGACAGATTGAACAGTTGTACGTGAAACTTGATCCGTATTCGCCGCAAGCATTACACGTGTACGTTGACTTTGGGGAATAGATTAAAGTCAAAGTGTGGGGTTGGTGAGATTTGTGGTTGGTTTCACGTGGAAGTTCAAAACATGACTTGTGCAAGAAGTAATCACAATCTGATGACTTTGTGCATTTGAAAGCTGCACCAACCAGATCGAGATCACAACCGGAGCAGATGATTTCGTCTTTGGCTTCGCATTTGTGACCGCGCAATGGATGGTTGTGACTCGGGTGCCTCACCGATTGTCGTGAAGACATTGTTTTATTCAATGTTCTTGATTTAGTATTGAGAGGCGTTTTGTTTGTGTTTGTGTTTGTGATTGTAATTAGCTTAGGATTTCAATCTATTTATAGCGTTAATGGAGAAGACTTAGTGATATTGAGTCTTGGTTTTGAATTTGACTATCAAACCAAGTTGTAGTTTATAGTGATTAACTATATAATTGGGAGAACAATGTCACGCTTTAAGTTATATATATATATAATATATTATATATTAAGTATATAACAAAATGGTTCATTTGGGATTCGAAGTCAAGAAATGCATTTCAAAGTCAAGAGATGCATTATGCATGGAATTAGTTTGCGATCTTGTTCACGCATCTGAGTTTTTTTTAAATGTTATAACTATAATTAGCTAATTAACCTGTTGAAATTCAAGATAAATCAAAATAAATATTGTTCTATCATTAGCAAGTTGGGGATAAATACATTAACGTTGACATAGTGACGGATGTAAAAGTCAAACTAATCACAATGCTTTGACTCTAATTAATTAAGGCTGATATCCACCGTCTACTCCTTCGTTTCGTTTCGTTTCGTTTCGTTTCATACAATAATGTTTTTTGGAATGCATACATACTATATTGTAAAATGATTGAATTACACTTTTTTATAAGAAATGATAAAAAATGATAAAAGAATTGGTGGAGATACAAAAATAAGAGATGCTCGAAATAATAATAGAATTGTGAAAACAAAAACAACAACGCATTAAAATAATATGATTGTTTTATTAAAATCATAAATATATATATATATAAAAAAACAAAATATAAATTAACATATTTTAGTTAGTTTATATCTTTGTAATCGATTCGATTATGTTACGCTCACAATCACAAGTTTGAAAATCTTCGTGTGGGATGAATCATAATGGATCCTGTAATAGAAATGTCATAATAAACAGATTACGGAATCCTTGATTATTGATATGGTTTCCTTAGTCAAAAAAATTAGAATCACTGGGGAACAGTAATGGAATTCAATCATGCAAAAATAACTTGTCAATTTATGTTAATATTATGTAAGAGATCCTCATGATTCGAATTGTGATTCATTCATGTAGCAGTTTCACCGATGATCTTATGTGTTATAAATTAGATTAATATTCAGACAAGGTCACACTCACACATTGACATTACATACGATCAAACTCGGTTTCTTACGGTACCATGTCGCGGTTTGGAGAAAACAATGGCAAGGGCATTAAGCCCCTGCCAAGAACAATTCGAGTTCGCATGTTTGACAACTCGGAATTAATCAGAAGGTTAAAGAGGACGACACTTATCGGAAAGATTATGAATCCTGACGTTCAGAGTGTTGGATCACTAGTTTTGATGATGCCTAGAATCTGGAAACTAGAGGGTCAAGTGGTTGGGAGGGACTTGGGATTGGGAACGTTCAGGTTAGATTTCGAGAGAGAGGAAGATATTCTTGAGGTGATGAAAACGGAGACTTTCAATTATAATCATTGGATGCTTTCTATTGTAAGGTGGGAACCGATTATACACAAGGACTACCCATCGGCCATCACATTTTGGGTCCGAATCGTGGGTGTTCCTCGGGATTTCTGAACTGATCAGGATTTCCGGAGAATAGGGAATGAGCTAGGAACTGTTCAAACCTTTTCGGCTACTGTGCTTCTTGTTTTAGTCTTCGCCATGATGAAGAATCTTGCCCACACAGCGACTTGCACAATCATGTTTCGACACATGACGAGTGATTCGAGTCAATCGAACTAAGATGGTTCACATTTGGGATTCAAAGTCAAGAGATTCATGCAACTATTTTCCGAACTCATCCAGGCATCTGAGTTTTTACTTTTATAATGTATGTCGTAATATCGAATTATCATTATCAAGTTGAAGAGTGTGAATCTAATATTAAGCACAATGCTTGACTCTTAAGGCCAATAGATAACTAAAAATGACGATTTAACAAAGTACTCAAATCAAAACTCTTACACTACAAAATAACCCTAAAGATTCTATTTGCGGAATTTGGAAGTAAATATTCCAAAATTACTTAAAACTCAGTCTCACATACTACTAGCATATGTCTTAACTACTCTCAAGTCTTCAACAGTCAATTCTCTAATGAGAAAATCAGTTTTTAGATCTTTAATGACTGATAAAGAACAAACCTTTGATGAAAAAGTACAACATTTGTTTGGTAATTTGTGAAAAACCTAACTCATACGCAGGAGTCATTATCAACATAACTTTTGGCATTATTCCTGATTAAGGATTCTTATTTGTAGATCATAAAACCTAACTCATACGCAGGAGTCATTAAAATGTAGAAAACCCAAATTTGTAAAGAACTAAACCTCTAGTTACACAAACTTCATCTTGCAGTTTCTTTGTTAATCCACAAAAGTCAAAAAAAAAAAAATTATCTTCTTTTTCATTTCCTATAATCCATGTACTGAACCAAAACCGGTCGGATCTTTCTAGTCAAAATTGTAAGATAATCCGAGTAAACAATGGGTACCAGGTTTTCTCCTTGTCATTTCCTAATATACTCACAATCTGGGACAAGGAGTTGAGTATATATGTACCTGGACTACTCAGCTAGCGAGTTTCCTTGCGCTCTGGACTGCGACAACAAAATAATGCAATCTCCAAAGCAGTACTTTGTCCTGGAACAGACATTTGTTTTGAATTGTGTTATAATTTTCCATATGAACGAGATTGGACCATAAATTTATGTCAAGAAGCCCACCTCCTCCTCCATGTTGATGACGAAAACATCATCAGGCATTTCTTTCCCCAAAGCTACATAGTGGTTTTTGATGATTCCAGCAACACGTTCAAGATTTTTTGCAGGTAGTTCCTTAATTGATTTCTGAAGATCTCGCTTCTCTCCACGGCTCATAGGTCTGTTGATAGACTTAACAAACAAACACATGAGTAATAATTGAAAGTAGATTGTATATCTATATATATATATATAGAGAGAGAGAGAGAGAGGAGAGACAAGAAATTGTACATTATACCTGCAAGTGGTTACCACATTGTCAAGTAGCTTCTCAAGGTGCTGCTGTCTCTCGTTCAACTAGTCAAAGCAGAGAGAAAAGAATACCATTATATGTTTTGGGATCTCGAAATGTGAACAGAAGAAGAAAGTTCCTTAGAGAGTATTACTCTGGCAAGTAGATCACTTGAATGTTTGCCCACTATTTCCTTAACAAGACTAGGATCAGACTTCATAAGTAATCGTAAATCATCTTCCACCTAAGGAAACAAATGTGAGTAACAAAAATGATTCCATAAACATCTATCAGACACAGAATGCATGAACCACATCATCTCACCTCTTTACACCTAGGATCCTCAGGAATCACAGACTCAGCATTGGTTGGTAAGGTTGACCGTTTTTTATTACTCAACTGAGACATCAGATACATTGAATCAACACGAGACTGCATCTGCAAACAAATTGCATAGCTAATATTAATGTCTCTTATAGCTACGCGTCATGATACCAATTATGATTTTCAAGTATAACTCAGTGTACCTCATCAACTTCTGGAATGGAATTCAACACACACTGCCTTAACAAGGCATTCAACTTCTCCTGTTTGACATCCGACAACTCAGCTCCTATAATCTCAGCAGAAGACTTCTTAGCATCCACATGGTTATGATGAGGTATCTTCTCTTCTTGAGACAAGAGCTCTTCTACTTGAGCTCTGTAGTAGCCAAAAAAGTCTGGTCCAGTTCTATTGCTCTCCAATGAAGGAGTCATTTCTTCCGCAGCTCTTTTACTCATCGCTGATTCAGGAATATAACAAAAGCAAATCTCAGCACCAGATAGAGAACTCAGACACAATTGTCGATAAATGTTGAACAATACTTCACTATACCTACATTATCTTTGCGTATAATCAAAACATTAGCACACAAATCTTCACCTAAAACCCAATTTCTTAGATCAACAACATCAGTTCATCAAATTCTATGCCCTGAGGGTAAATAGAATCCCAGAGAAAGCCTCATGCACCAAGATTTTGACCATAACACCGCATTCAATTTTGATGTGGGACACTATACATCCATCAATTTCACAAGCATCGATGAAACAATTTCACAGTGAGGTTCAGATACACAAAAGAAATCGAATCTACCACGAAAACAAAGGAGAAAGATAGAAATCGTTTAGTATATAAGCATCGACATATGTAAATTAGGGTTAGGTACAAGAAAACGAGACGAGCCACGAGACGAGCGATTTCAAAACCAACATTGTCAAAAAGATCTTGTTCTATAAATAGAGAAGTAAAGGAAAGGAGCGAGAAGGACGCTCACCGACTATGAAATCGGAGAAGTCGCCGGAGATTAGAATCGCACCACCGGGTAAAAAGGAACAGTTAACACTGCGATGAAGTAGAGGAAACAACGATTCTAACGGAACGGGAATCGTCATCTTCTAGAATTTTGATGATCTTTATCATACCTACGAATTTAGACTGCTTGCCGTTTTGATGGCTAGCAATAAATGAATGTATGCCGTTTCTTTAAGTAGACACGCACTGACGCACTTCACACTCACACGTGGTCCATTTAGGCCGTTATATGCAGTACATGTTTTTTTTTTTTTTTTTTTTTTTTTGGTTTA
>Ga0041059_1003607_pt1 | contig 10402 bp, 2 predicted proteins | sample AraColnosormetaG_FD_56232 | JGI IMG/M metagenome (GOLD analysis project Ga0041059, IMG submission 56232) | Arabidopsis roots microbial communities from North Carolina, USA - Col MF nosort | ecosystem: Host-associated > Plants > Roots > Unclassified | place: USA: North Carolina | collected 2013-09-02 | reverse complement strand
AAAAAAAAAAAAAAAAAAAAAAAAAAAAAAAAAAAAAAAAAAAAACTTGACCATAAACCCGTAGGCTAGAACATATCACATATGGCAAGTAAGGGCTATAGTTTTAGTCTTTAGAGGTTAGAAAATTATGGATTTCGTGGGTTAGAGTAACCAACCATCACAAACGGCGATGCAAACGGATCAGATCCGTGCGTATAATAGTAATTCAGCCGCATACATAATGTTTAAATTACATAAATTAATGTGAGTTTTTTAAATCTAGATTTTTATGATTTTTAATATTTAGTTGGTAAATAATTTTTATTTGTATTAAATATAATCCACTGAATTTATATTTTAATATGTATGAAACAAGGTTTAAAATGTTTTTTTTTGTCTTTCAGAAAAGAGTTAACAAGAGAAAATCAATAGCTCGCTTTAAAACCTTTCCATAAAATTTAGGGATATAGGAAGTAAAACTGTGTAGATCTAGTGATCATTCTCACGTTCCACGTTCGTATATATAGACTAATAATTATGATTTGGGAGTAATGAGTTCATGGCCTTGCCATTATGAATTACAAATATACAAATATGAAAAATAGAGAGAATAATGGTAAATTTGACCCTAAGATAGAGGTAGCATGTGAAGATGTGAAGTATTGGAATTTGTAGCCTAGGTAGTAGATCAGAATGTTTAGATTCTCAGAAATAAGAATTGGTCTATCGTATCATATCTCATAACGCTCTAAACTAAAGTAATGAGTATATAGTATTATTTAACACACTATAGGTAGGCCATGATGTATATGGACCTCTTCAAATCTTTCGTGCCAAAAAGACAACTCTTGATACCAAAAACTTACTTTGACGATTAAAATCGTTTTTATTTACCTAAATTGGATAACAAACCGGAAATAACCGACACCTAAACCAATCTTGCACAACTAGATGACTAGTAAACCATAATACCAAAGAGTCATGCATACATTGGTTGTTGTTGTTTTTTTAATTGTTTTCTAAATTGAGTGTGTTTTCATTGACTCCACACAATCAAATGGACAGCCAATAGACGTTGAAATTTTTGTATGTGTGTGTTCTCTTTTGACTCAGTGAAGAGAAAATTAGTTGAGTTTAGCCGCAGAAATTGAGTTAGATTGCAAAAGAAGGAAAAACAAACGTAAAGCGATACTAAATTGTTTAAATTACATATGTTTTAAAAGAAACAATACTAAATGACTAACGCAAAACCTTAGTTTCTTAACAACTTAACTTTGACAAAAAAAGGGTCAAAAACAAAACGTAAAACAATTGTAAATTATGTTTTTAAAGGAAACAACACTAAATTTTGACTAACTCAAAACGATAACTTCCTAGCGACTCTTTAAACTTTGACAAAAAGGTCAAAATCTGTCAATAGCTAAGCTCCTCATGTGTTTTTTCGTCATACACATTTATAACTAAACATGAATTATGAAATCAATAATTATGTTGATTTTTCACGGCTAATCTTGTTGGCAAAGTGAGATAATTAGCAGAAAGAAAAGAGGCTGAAAAAGAAAAAAGTGATGAACTAAGGGTCCCATGATGTTCCACAACTTTGGAAAATGTTAAAACTAAAATTTTGACAAGTGGCTCCGACCAATATTCCGGTGGTCTTCCCGGCGACGGGAAGAACAAGCAAAAATATTACATCACTAATTTTTCACCCGGAGCTAAGTTTCGTTTTCCCGAGATACATTCATAATTCATAACTAGCACACGCAACACGAACATGTTTTAAAATCTCAGAGATCGTAAAAAAAAGACAAGAACAAATAAGAGAAAAGAAAGAGAAAGAACCTGTGATTTTTCGTGTCTTGAATATATGAAGCGAGATTGGATCTAGAGATGTAGAGAATGTTGAGTGTTGTTACCTCCACAAGCTTCTTCTAAATGTGAAACCAAAGAAGAAGAAGAAGAAGATAAGAAGGACAAAAAAAAATCTGAGAGAAATGTGAAAACGAAAAAAGAATCGGTTTCAGGTTTTATGATCAGAGCTTTTGCTTTTAGAAAACAGTTGTTTATATACTTATATATACAAAATCTAGAGATAACATATAAAGCTTAGTTTTTTGTGAATATCTTTTTTTCTATGTAAGTTATATTTTATTTCTCCTGCTGTTAGCTTCCTATTTCCGCTACATCCCCTCGTATTATTCTTTAATAAGAAAAATAAAAAAATCTACAATTCTCTTTTTATAACCACAATATTTGATAATTTATCAAACAAAGTAATTCATAATTTTAAAATAATATAATATTTCTTATTTTGACTAGAAAAAAATACTAAATATAATCATGACAACTATATTGCCAATATACAAGAAAGAAATTAAGGAAAATATTATTACAAATACACACACCTCTGTTTTTATGGATAAACATGCCAATTAGACTTTAATAGTTATGGTATTAAATTTTTTACTAGGCAATTAATTTACCACAAATCACTAATTTTAGTGCTGACTTTAAATTTGTACTTAATGATTATATTATAAGTGAACGTGCTTGTTCTTATGATCATTTATTGTCTTATATCTAGATGTATTTTTTCTTAATTATTACTCCCAATCTCCCACCGTTTATAAAAACAAATGACTATAGGATTTATAATCCACTAAGATCGAAACCCACGCTATGATGTGGATATTTGTTTTACAAAATTTACAGATATCAGAAAGAACATATATTTAAATTGCAGTTATAAATCTCAAAGAAATGAAAATATTACCTGTCGATTCAAACATTTTAACCTTAGAAGCATAACAATCTAAAAATCAAGTATATGTTTCCTACTCTAAAATCAAAAATACAAAAGAGTGAGTGAGTAACCGTCTCAAACGTCAAAAACAAATTGTGCCTTGCATAAATGAGAAGTTCAAAACAATAGAATAGAATTAGTGACGCTTTGTAATCAAACGCTCATTACATTAATCAAGTAAGACAAACAACAATAACTACAAAAGCCAATGGTGCATATGAGTTTGTTTCCTTCGTTGGGTCAAACAGTTGTATGTATACACAATGAAACCATCTTTTGCTTTTTGGTTATAATCATCACAACCCATTTGCTAATTTTTTCCTCAAATCTTTCCTCAAACATTTTCAAATATGATGGAGCTTTAAGAATTGACAAATGAAAAACACTTTGTATGTAAAAAACCTCTGATCAACATAACTTTAAATCAATGACCATAACTACTAATCAAGTTTTATTTTTTGCATCATTCACCATAAGTTTACAAATTTATATTCATACACTAACTAAATAATATATTTCTTTAATATATACACAATTTTTTGCTCACTGAACAATACATGAACTATCATATTCTATTAAAAACAAAAACAAAAAACATTAACAAGAAAAACCAAATAGTATAGACATCCTCTCTAATACTCACAAATCCTAAAATTTTGACATTCGTAGCACAAAATTTTTATTGTTATGAACAAGCAACAAAAAAGTTTTAGATAACTCGATATTGCTCTCCTCTTTCACAATCATTCCTAATCATTTATACGGAATTGTAAATAGCAAACCCATAAATTAATGGTTTGGTAGAGAACCATTAGATTAGTTTTAGCAAAAAAATGATCTAAACATTGATGTGAAAAATGTTGATAACAATATTGGATTTACAAAAAAAATATTAGTTTGGTGATTATAACTTCTCACCATTTTGCCGCGTTAATTTGATTAGTATAAATAAAATAATTACATGAAAATTAGTATATTGATTAAAGGTACATACTTACATGATATATTATTTTCCACAAATAAGAAATACATATATATTATTTTGCATATTTATTAAATTTCAGTTATCACATAGAAACCAGAATAATCCATCGCAGTAGCTTCGAGGCACGATATATTTCTCATCTTTGTTTTCATTGCAAAGTTTTGTGCAAGCAGTCTCACATAATGGAAGAGTTGCCTTTTGAGAAACTTTCATGCATTGATTCGGGATACAGTGTTTAACACACACTTCCATCGTACTCGCGTATGTTGAAACAATCATCGTAAATAAAACTACAATCATCAAAACACTGTATATCTTTTTTGTTGTTTGAGTTGCCATTATTTGAAAAGATGCGTTTCTGAGTGTTCAAACTTATTAAATTTTGCTTAGGTTATATAGCAATACAAAATTGTAAAGGATGAATATTGTTGAGTTGGGTGTCTATAGTTATTTACTTTATATAGCAAAAAATAGTTTTGACCTCTTGAAATTATTTATTTTGGAAGTATATCCGTTTGTTTTTTTGGTTGATAGGTTAGTTTTTTTGTTTATGTTATTGGTTGTCCAAACAATTTATCGTTCCAATTTTTTGTTGTCAAGAAACCTATAAATATATTATTCTCGTTCCAAATTTTTGTTATTTACAAATATATCTTTCTTGAGATTCGATAATTAGTTTCTAAAGAATCGATTATATTGTTAATGTTTCTGATTGACGGTTTGGTTCATAATTTTTTTTTTAAACCATACTTAATTTATTTTATTTTTCATGACTTCAGTTTTTTTTTACTATTATATGACTTCAGTTACTATTATATGATTTTTCAGCTGATGAAATTATAGGCCTTGATTAGTGAACAATAGCTAGAAGAGCAATAGAAATAAGAACAAAATGAACATGAAAGAAATGAATTATAAAAAATGAAAGAAACTAATTTAAAATTTTTGAAAATGAAGTTGAAGATATGGAATTCGAACAAATAACCAAGATAATCAAACTTTTATATAATTGTCGACTTTTAACATATGTATCATGAACATAATGCTATCATGTATTCCAATGACCCTGATATTGATGCCTTAACGAATTAGAAACGCTCGGGACTCGTACTTTCTTGACAAATGAAGCTGAGAAACGTGAACGTTCTCAGTTGGCATCTTATAAGCATCTATTAATTATCACTTCAAAAGAAAAATTAGCTAGTAACACACTTGGTAAATCATTGTTTCTTACATCGAGCTTTTGGTTGGAAAGGACACTGGAATTAGCGCACCCTGATCGAAACTTAATTACAATATAACAAAACCAATAACATTATATACATTTGAACTGGATATGTGAGGGTAAAACCAATAACATTTAATAATCTGAAAAATACTCAAAATAATAGCGAAGCCTTCTAAGAAACACGTTGGAAATTCATCTACTCCAAAGCGAAGAATGCAAGGAAAAACGCATAAACGAACAAACAAGAGAAAAGGCAAAAGACTACGCAATTTCATGAGTTAAGTTTTTGTCTCAGATGTGGAGAAATGTTTAGTCTTTATCAATATGAGAAACTGAAACACAAGGAAATTTTATTAACATATGAATATCGACGATCTCAACTAATAATGTATACGAAGTTATTAATTCTTGTATTGCAGAAACTAACTAATCCACCAATCAACTATCAAAATTTTATGGTATTGATAAAACAAAAGTATATAATATATTTTCTTAGCAAAAAAAAAAAGTATATAATATATAGACATCATGAAGCATTGAGATTGAGAATAACGTATCCAAGTGGAATGCATATCTTTGAGTTTATTCCATTCCATATTATTTTTATCTTGTTAAATAACGTGAGGTTATTGTTAAGTGGATGTTTAAAGTGACAAAGATTAACAGAAATATCATTCAAAATTTAGAGGATAATTAACAAAGCTACATTATAAACTTAATTAATAAAATTTTTATTAAACCACGTCATTGATTTGTAAATAAAAACGTCATAAGAGTTTCATCCCAAAAAAAACAGCTCACATTGTCCTAAAATAAAACTATTAATACCTTTTTTAATCATTAATGGATATTCATCTACCATACTAGAGACAAACTAATGAACTTCACAGGTGGATGTCAACGAATCAAAGTTTCAAAAGTTATAAAAAAGATGTCCATATAAATTGATTAAAAAAAAAAAATAGAACTCGAAAATATGAAATCTCAAGGACCGGACACGACAGGTTAATGGTGTAGTTTGTGGGTGCTTTTTTTTCTACCACACTTAAGAAGATGGATCATTATGCATCATCCACTTGTTCTTCGTTTTTCTTGTTATTTTATCAATTAATTTATTTTGTCTTCTTTTTTATTTTGAATATTTAGAATTTATTTTCACAAGTTTTTTCTTCTACGCCAGTAGCTTTTTATTTTAGATTCACTAAAATTGCGTAATGCAAAAGATATAAGTTTCAGCATGCATTGGCGTCCACGTGAGTCCTTCTCAAGTCTCAATGACAAGGTTCTTCTTGAACGGTCCATACTAAACACATAAATTCATTGATTAAAGAAGAATATATTCTTATTCAAGTATGGATGGATTATGGATATCGTGGATGACCCTCACAATTTTCAAATTTTTACCCAACCAAGTATCTTTTTTTTTTTTGTGAACATTATATATTCTGTTGTAGTCACATCGAATCTTCATCTACTGGTGGAGAAATATCATAATTTTGTTTTCTTTAATAGAGAGATAAACCTTTTGTGGAGTTTGTGCACATGTGAAGAGTGAAGCAAAAGCAAAAATGGATACGGATCCGGATTCTTAAGCTGCTTAATATTGGAGAATTTAATGGCTTAATTCATCGTTTATCAACAAGAAAAACAATTGAAAACCCTACAAGTGAATAGTGATGGAAAAAGGTTATGATGGTGAGTTTGTATAGAAGCACTATTTGGTGGGGGAAACTTGGGAATCAAAAACTCAAAGAGGGATTACGTACATAATAGTCAAAAAGCAACAAAGATTCGCGTGCTTCCTATATGTGTTTATGTCTCAGTTTAACTTTTTGCCTTTATTCACCCCAGCCATGAGTTTGAGTATACCACTTCTCATGCGATTCATAAGAACTGCATTATACCATATACTACTTTGGCACTTTTGGTCTATGTAGTGGAGAATAGATCAAGTTTCTTTGAAGAATGAAATTCTGATAGAATTCATATAATCTTTTTTTTGTCGGCCCAATATGTTTTATAAAGCCCAAATGGGAAAATATTCAGAGTTCATATAATATAAGATCAGTAATTCACTGCTTCATTCCAAGCCAATTTATTGAAATACACACTTGATTTTGGGTCTATGTTGATTATGGGCATATGGTCCAGTTATAAGCATAATTGAGCAAATCTAAATTGGGCCTAATTTGATCAAATGTCTAGACTTTCTTTGGGAATAGAAGGTCTAGTGAATTCTTTGGGATAAATGTTTGGATACTAATATGTTGTTGGAAGTGTTATGCATGCAATGATTGGCTCTATGCCAGAGCTTACATATGCAGTGAGAATGGTTAGTCTTTTTATGATAAAATCATTAAGTGATCACTCAGAAGAAGTAAATTGGCTGTTAAAGTACATTAAAACCAATAAACCATCAACGGGGTCGAATAGAAGATATTTCTCTACAGGCCAGACAACAATGTGTCACTTCTATACATTAAAATAAGTTGAAAGTTAAATCGGTTACATATAGACATGCCATTCTTACTTTAGTGTTCGCGTGACATACTATATTGATTTTCTTCATACTTTCCCAAATCATTCTTAAGTACATTTATACATTAATTTATGCCCATAACTAAGTACCAAGCACATGGGGTAAGCACTTAAACCTAATTTCTCCAACTTTTTAATCACTTTACAAGAATGTAGGATTCGCAATTATTCATAACTGTTCAAGTTTATATTACTGCTTTTAGTAGGAACCGTTTGAAAGACCAAAAAAAAAAAACTAAGAAACTTGAGTTATCGTCGTTACCAACAAATCAACCAAGCATTTACGAGAATCAGAGAATAAAGAAAATATAAGTGTGAAATTTCTCATTTAAGATAATAGACTGCTTTTTCGACATCATTGAAATCCTAAGTCGTTTTTCGCCAATTCTGGAGAAACGTCATTGAACCATCATCATCCAAGATTTGGATTAGGAGTTGAAGTCTGAGCAGTGATCAACTATGAACAGTTTTTTTTTGGGTATAATTCTCGTTACGTTAAGTTTAACTTTTGAGTCTGTTTTCAATTTTTCTTCAAGATTAGGTGGATGATCTATTTTTGTTCAATTAACCATTTGCAAAATAGGTTCAGAAGAACTTATTTCACATGTCGGAAAACATATATAGTAGAAATGTAAAACTCTAATTTGCCTAGTTGAGTTCCATTAAAAAGTTGGAAGTGATAGGAGAGGTGAGGTAATTCATATGGGAAACAAGAAAAACAGTAGGAACTTGTCAGCCCCACCCGTGAAGTAACCATCATCTTTTTGTCGGTCCACTTTCTATGGTGAAAATATTTATCCTTCCTTGTTAAAATTCATGCACTTAAATCTATATTTTTTTCTAAGTGTGAAAAATAATACGAGTTGCATACGATGAAAATTATAAGAACTAATTTGAGTATAACAAGTTTTTTTGAAGAAGAAAGTAGTCATATATTATCTAAATTTGAATAATTTTGGAATATATTAGAAAATGGTTTTAAATAAATATAAACTTGTAATTGGGTGCATTATTAGAAAATCTTAACGTTTAGAAATAGCAAACGAGTATAGGATAAAGTTACATTTTAAAACTGAAATATACCAAAATAGAAGATTTAATAATAGTCACATTTTCAATGAAAAAAAAACTAACATATTCATCAATATGATATGTTCCTATTTTCATTGTATAAATGAGTGACATGTTCATCAAATATATGTTTTTCACATAAGACACCTATATTATATATATATATATATATATATATAATCTATCAACTTGTTATTCAGACTGATTTTGATTCGGACAAAAGATTNTTCTCCTGTCAATACGGCTTAGAATTTTCCAGCAAAAGAAAAATGTTGGAACAAATCCGGTTCGACCGGTAATTTAGGCTAATCCGGATATTTCGATCTATACTATAATGGGTCGCTCTTCTCACCCAAAAGAGAAAGTTGTGTGACACAAAAAACTGAAATTACAGTATACATATATAAATCTCCAAATGAAAAATCAATGTAACTAGAAAAGCCAATACTATTAAAACAAGAACAGGAAATGACGCATGAAATCGTTGAATTGACGAATACATATATTTCTCTTTTGTCGGCAGCAATTCTACTGTATCTCTTCTTCTTTTCTTCTTCATCTTAAATATCGCAATTTCAGTTTTCAAGGCAACAAAAAGGTTAATACAAAAAAAGAGAAAATGGTAAAATGAGGGGAGACCCACAAATTAAGGATTGTTCAATTACATTATTAATTTCAAGTACAATAAGTCAATAGCACTTTTCTGAAAAATCTTTGCGCTAATCAAGGCTCTTATTCCTCACTTCTTCTGTTATTAGTATATAGTCTAGGAGCTAATCATGGATGCAACATGTTAAAACAATGTTACCTAGTGTAAGTTTTTAAAAAACAGTTAGTTGTACTCAGTCACTTTTCTGTTATTTTAATTGAATTTTTAATTGAATTTTTAATTGAATCCAAATAGGTCTATTTCCTTCCCACGTGAAGCCCACCATTATTAACTCAATATAAAATATAGTCGATCAAATCTCTTTATTAAAGTTGAGGAATATGCATTATTTGAACACATATGTATCTTTCTTCTTCTTCTTCGCGCTATTGACAAATTATGAATGTTATTATTGTTTATGTCTCAAATCGGTTCGATAGCAAACAAGGAACAAAATAAAAATGTAACAGCCTAAAGATCTTTCTAATAGATCAAACACAAACTCAAAAGAGAAAAATGTGGTCGAGTTTTCACTACGAAATTAGGAACTCAAATAGAACACAAAAATAAAAATAAAATTAATCGAAAAAAAGACACAAATGAAGAAAAACATTAAGAGCAGAAGATGTTGCTCCGATTTTATCATCATCCTCTATACAAACATTTCCTGGAAACCCTAATAATCTCTCTCTTTTTTCTCTCTTATTTTCATTTGAATAAATCATCTAGACAATCTTGATCACGCTTAAATCTTTTTGATCTCTGTAAATAATCTATGGACGAAGTCTGGTTTCTGAATTTTCAATCTTTCTTAAGTAATGGAAACGACATCGTTTTTGATATTTGGGGGTTTACCTCTGAAAGAATCAATAGAAGGGTGGTGGTGGGGGAGATGCATAGGATACTCCGATCACCGGCGGTAATGGCCCTTCAAATTCAGGTGATGGTGGTGGAGGAGAACTGTGATGGACTGGCGGTGGAGGAGGAGAACTGTAATGGATTGATGGTGGCGGTGGAGAACTGTAATGAACTGATGGAGGCGGCGGAGAACTGTAATGGATTGACGGTGGAGGAGGAGGTGAGTATTCTATGCATGGAGGAGGTGGAGGTGGTTCGATACAAGGCGGTGGGGGAGGAGGGGAATAATGG
>Ga0041059_1003606_pt1 | contig 10405 bp, 6 predicted proteins | sample AraColnosormetaG_FD_56232 | JGI IMG/M metagenome (GOLD analysis project Ga0041059, IMG submission 56232) | Arabidopsis roots microbial communities from North Carolina, USA - Col MF nosort | ecosystem: Host-associated > Plants > Roots > Unclassified | place: USA: North Carolina | collected 2013-09-02 | reverse complement strand
TTTTTTTTTTTTTTTTTTCCGTCAAACACCATTTTTATTAAGTTATCGGAAAGACGCTATCCGCTAGGGAGAGCCATTCAGGAACCGACTTGCTTACATGGGAAAAAAGAATATTTCTAGTCCTAGCTTTTTTGGCTAAAAGGTCTGCTCAAGTGTTAAAACTACGAGGAATAAATCTAATACGAAAAGAAGGAAAAAAAACAATAAGAGATCGAAAAGAGGCCAATTCCGCTGCAAAAGTTGGCCATTCTTCTTGGTTATCGAGAAGAGATATCAAATCGGAGCAATCAGATGCAAAGGCTCCAGAGGTCTCGCCAATTGATATCATGCACTTCATAGCCCAAAGCAAGGAGTCCACTTCCGCATGAAGCGGTGATAGACTTCTTTTCGTACTTTTGAGGCCAAGATGAAGAGTAATATCTTGATCAACTAAAATCCATCCATGTCCACTCAGAGTATCCTCCAAATGCCAAGAAGCATCAAACTGACACTCAGAAGTCCTAGGGGGAGGGAGATGTGCCAGAACCGGAAGTGAAATAGACTCTGTGATGGCTACTTCTTTTTGGTTTGCTTGTTTTCAGGCAATTGCCTCTTTGATCACCAAGGCCAAAGTCTCCAAAGGAGGTTCTTTAAAATTCTCGAACAAAAATCGATTACGACTTTTCCATATATACCAAAGTATCCATGGAAAGAGTTCAAGAACATCCTCTCCTATTCCGAATTCCTTGCCCCGCCAGAAGAGAAAATCAAAATTATAGAAGAGGGAGCTCCTAGGGAAGAGGTGCCCTGAAGTGGGAATAGGTGACAATGCCCAAATCTGTCTGGAATGCGGACAATGAAAAAGGATGTGATTAATAGTCTCCTCTTCCGCTCCGCAACGAGGACATCCTTTATCTGTGCCAATATGTCGGTAGACAAGTCTTTGACAAGTGGCTAGACACCCCGTGATACATTGCCACGCAAAATGCATAAGGTTTCGCGTAGTTTTAAGCTTCCATACTTGTGCCTGAAGTGCAAAAACACTCGGTCCCTAAAAAGGGAGGTCACAAGTAGGACGAGACAAATCTCGCGCAGCCCAATACCCGGATTTAATTGTATAATTTCCGGATTTAGTGTGGGACCAACTAAATCCATCAAGATAGTGCTTATCTCTTCCAAATACGACTAACATGTTGTTACTAAGATGTTATTACGATGATTTGTGCTTAGTTGACAGAATGAGTCATATATCTTGTGAAAATTGGGATAGTCAAAACTCTTTTGTCAAATTAACGGATAATAGTTAATAGTGGTGTTTAATCTGAGTATTTGTTTGAGTTTCTGATTTATGAATCTAGTATATGTCAATTGGTACAATCAAAGAACCACATTATATATCACTCACACCATTTTTTTAAAAGATTGAATCAAGAACACACATTGTTAAGAGAACACTTAAACAAAACTAGTGGCTCTCCTCTCTTTCTCTTAATATGTGTTCGGTCTTAACACGTGATAGGTAGAGAGTATTAATTAGACAGGGTATATACTAGTTAATTGGAGATACTTTCAACCAATCCGCTGTAGCACACATGTTTATTTCAATGATGAAATCTGGGTTCAAACCCGGCAGCGGAATAGTTTTTTTCTTTCATTTTGGTAAAGGACCGATCCAAATATACCTTAACAAGTTGACTTTGCAAGAAAAAACCATTGGAGAAGAGCAGAGTTTTGATCTTTGATGAGCTTTGTGTTGAATGCGATTCATGAAGGAATTTCTTGGCTGCAAGTTTCTTTCATCAAGATTTGTGCGTCTAGTTATGGTATGAAGCTAATACCAATATTTTGCATATCATTTTGTAGTTGAAAGAAATCTTATAACAGAAATTTTGAGTTCATTCTTCAAGATTTAGATAAGTCTTCAACTTGTTGAGAATTCTATGACAAACACTCATGGTATTCACTTTGGAGATTAAATCAAGAACACACGTTTTACGAGTTTTTCGAGATCGATATGATCCTAGTACATTTCAGCAAGAACAACACCTTGTAATTTACCATCAGTGGAGTTTTTGAGTTATAGAAAAAAAGGAGAAAACAAAAAGACTAGATATACAAGAGCTTTGGAGCTCAAGGGCTTTATAACAATATGGTTTTCAGTTAGAATAATAATCGTCACCTCCTTACAACGACATTGCTTCATTCTAGCTAAAGCACACATCCTTACGTTGTCCTGTAAAAATGCTTCAAACCAGAACATTCCAACAAAAATAGAGTCTCGTCTCTTCTTACGGTTAGTACACAGTAATTGTTTCTATTAATTCAATGGAGTTATGTTCAACATATCCACTATACCACATTTGGATTCAAACCCTTATAGTAGAATATGTTTTTTTTTTTTTTCCAAGTGCATTCAACTTGTCCAAATAATAATAATGTAAAAAAACAATTTTTAAATTTTTTAAAATATATGGATAGTAAAAAAAGAGATCTGAGAATTTACCTTTTTTTATGGTAGCTGAAAAGTAAAAGTAAAATATACTCCATAGTTATACTAATTATTTTCGATATCCATTGTAATTTAGTACATATAACCGGTCCGGTTGACTCACTTGGTTCAAAAGGAAAAATCAAAAATCCACAATCCGTGACTAACATAATAACCCAATCTACAACCGTCGATTCATTAATAATCAAGGATCCATATATCTCATAAACCTTTCTCACGGATCGTTATCTTTGACCGTCCGATCAAACAATAAAACGAACGGTCACGATTCATTTTCTAACCCAAACAATCTTCTTTATAAATAAAAAATAAATTCTTCTCTACTCATCAGAAAACTCAAATCTTAAAACTTTCTGGAAAAACAAAAATGTCAGGAAGAGGAAAAGGAGGAAAAGGGTTAGGCAAAGGAGGAGCAAAGAGACACAGAAAGGTTCTAAGAGACAACATTCAAGGAATCACAAAGCCAGCGATTCGTCGTCTTGCTCGTAGAGGAGGTGTGAAGAGAATCAGTGGATTGATCTATGAAGAAACGAGAGGTGTGTTGAAGATTTTTCTGGAGAATGTGATTAGAGATGCTGTTACTTACACTGAGCATGCGAGGAGGAAGACGGTGACTGCTATGGATGTTGTTTATGCCTTGAAGAGACAAGGAAGAACTCTATATGGATTTGGTGGTTGATCAATTTGAGATCTGGGTTTTCTGGTGAATGATGATGATTTAAGTCTTGCGATCAAGAAATTCCAGAAATTGGGTTGAATTTTAGGGTTTCGTTTTGTGTTGTAATTAGGGCAGCATTGTAATGGATTAATGATAAGTACCATTTGCTCTAATTACTCTTTAATCTCTGAAATTCATGGTAAAGGATTATCAATCGAAAACTAATCAAAGGAATTGATTGAACTATGTTTTTGAAGATTGAAAAACAAATAAGGACTAAATGTGAGCAATTTAAAGTTTAGAGGTATAAGAATCGAATGACAAATATGGACTCAATGTGAGCGTTTTAAAGTTCTTAGCTTTATATATAAGATTCATACACTTAATTGGCTTATAATATTTCTTGCAAAAAATCATTTTCGCATTCCCTAGTGTAAGAATTTGTTGTGAAAATTATTCAGAGTTTTGTGAAATCTAATGACACGTCATCGATCCAACACATATTTGTAACGATACATTCATCACCGTCAGATCAAATAAAATGAACGGTTAATATAAACAAGAAAACAGTTTCTAAAACAAAAAAGAAAGGGCCCTACCGGATTCGAACCGGTGACCTATTGATCTGCAGTCAATTGCTCTACCACTGAGCTAAGGACCCTTATTGATTAATTAATATCAATTACATACATATAACCCATAGATATGACGAAAATGTCATCAACATTGTTCTTCGATTTCTTCTACAACACCTTCAATACCAAAACATGATCGTAATAAAGAAACAGAAGCAATGACCATAACTCCTGCGAATATCGTTGGTAAAAAAACGTCTAAATATGAATTCTTCACCATTTCTGACGGCAAGATTAACATTTCTCCCGGTAAATCCATCGGAATCCTAACGAACCCATCGGAAGATGACTTTAATTTCGACACAAACGCCATCTCCGGAGCAAATGAAGCCAAAGCCACTGTGATCATTAGGAGAATTGTCCATGTTGCTGTTTGAACAAGAACTTCCCAACGTGTTGAGGTTTTTTCAAGAATTGGTTCCATTGAAAGAATCAAAATTATAGAAGTGTTTAGTTTTGTGTGTGTGAAGTTAAAAAGATTTTGAGTTAGTTTTGGGATTATACAATGTGACGAAGAAGAGTGGGAGAGAGGACTCTTACACGTTTTCATGAACTTTTTTTATAATTACGGATTTACCATTTTCTTAGTTAATACAAATTTAATTAAAATTATTGTGACCGGGTTTTAATGAACAAACACCTAACTAAGAGAGAAATATCCACCGTTAAGGCAGTTATAGGATTCGAAACAATGGCTTCTTAATTTATTATTTCAGAATCAATTAAGAACTCGCGTCATGTGACGACCCAAGAGAAGAACCCGTGTGCAAATACACGTATGAATCTCAAATTATTTAATTTTAGTAATATGAGATTGTCAGATAATGAACATTTTAGGGTTGGAACAATGCAAAGGTGAATCGGTTACTGGATTGTAAACCCAAATGGAAATGGTTCGATGATTTGTTTGATTTAGTGTCAAAAGCAAGGTTGGTTTTGGCATGATCCTCTTTCTTCAAGATATAAAATGATGCAATACTCTAATCACACATAAAAAAGAAATGCGATAATCCAGAGCATAAACAAGGGTTTGATTGAATCACTAGCACAAAAGTCCAAAAAAAAAAAAAAACGGAATCAAGAAACCAAAAAACACATTCCAGCCATATTATCCTCAGTGTAGATGTATTTTACTAAACCTATAAGTAATAGTTTGTGTACCAAGTTATTGTCAAAATAACTAAATCAGGAAAGAAATTTGTCTCTAAGCTGATAAAAGACTCGTCATCATCCGTTATAACCTGTTCGATGATTAGTTGATCAATCATTTCTAAGGTGAATAAACAAAAGCTAAGCTCAAGAATAATTCACAACAAAATTACCGATTCATCGTACAAAATCATCCACCAAAATCCAAATTTTAATTTAACATTCATAAATATCAAACTTCTTGTAGAATCCCAAGTCACTAAACACAAAATCCAAATTAAAAAGAAAACATTAACACCATTACAATCTTCAACAAATTACATAAAAACCATCAGATTCCATATCAAAACGAACCAAGATTCGAAACCTAAACGGCTAAACCTAAGAGCTAGTAAACTTAGTAACAGCCTTAGTTCCTTCAGAAACAGCATGCTTAGCAAGTTCACCAGGTAACACTAGTCTAACAGCTGTCTGAATCTCCCTAGAAGTAATCGTAGGTTTCTTATTATACCTAGCTAATTTTGAAGCTTCTTGCGCAAGTTTCTCGAATATATCATTGATAAAACTGTTCATAATCCCCATAGCTTTACTTGAGATTCCAATATCTGGATGAACTTGTTTCAACACCTTGAAGATGTAGATCTTGTATGTCTCTGTGCTTTTCTTGACTCGTTTCTTCTTCTTCTCGACTCCTCCGGTGACTGCTTCTTTTGGTAGTTTTTTTCCGGCTTTTGGTTTCTTCTCTGCTGGTGCTTTTTCGGCTACTTTCTCTTCTTCTGCTGGAGCTTTCTCTGCGGGCTTTTTCTCTGCTGGTTTCTTTCCGGCTTTTGGTGCCATTTTTTTAGTTTTCTCGGGAAAGTTTTGGGATTTGGATTTTTGTGATTGATGATGATGAAGAAGATGATGAAGCGGTGAAAGATATTAAGGAGGAAGTAATGGATTTGATTGGATGAGAGAATTTGACAAGGATTGATGACGTGGTGATTTTGTGTTTGTTAGATTGAGGATACTAAATATCTTAATCTACGGCTGATAGATGATGATAAGTAAGTGTTTTTCTTTTATGTTGGAGAAGGCATCGGATTGCTAATGTGGAGTTATGTTCAGTATCGTTGGTGACGTGGATCACGTTAGACCTGGGCTTATAAATTAAACCGAGATTAAAGGATTCGGACTAGGTCCGGACAAAATAACCGAATTGAAAGAATTGAAACTGGAACCGAAACAAAAGATAAGTTTATTACATATAGAACCGATCATATAAGCTTAAGATGAGTGTGAAGATTCATAATACAAAAGCCAACCTCAAATTCTATTGCATACTCATTGTCGGTAACAAACTTTCGAACATAGACTAGATTTTAACAATTGCTGAATACGAGCAATGGACATGTTTACTCGTCCATTAAAAAACAAACAAACCGCATGTTGTCAAATCATTAGATTTTTCTTTTCTTACTAAGTGATCTAAGTCGACATCGTATTGGAGAGAACAAAATTCAAATTGCTTTGCAAGGACCATCCATAGCGACACAACCATCCGACACATCACATACAAGTCTGACTAATACTATGGTGAAATGACTCATTGAAAAAGCAAGCCATCTTGTTAATCTTGGACCGAAACCTACTAAAAATACCATGACTTTATTATTTATAATTAAAATTGAACTCTGGACAGAAGAGTCCTTACTTCCTCTATTGAATTCCATGTAACTCATGTAATAAGCTTATTTTGTTTGTAAATGAAGCATATATCGAGTATAAAAGAACAACGTGTGGATGGAGGCAAAAGTTCATAGCTTCTCAGTGAAGTTTACTTTCTAGTTTCTACCAACATTTGGGAAATTTTGGATTTATGTTATAATGCTTTTTTTGTTTAGTACCTCATAATTTGTTTTATGATTTTTTAAATTTGTTGAATACTAGCCAGTGGAGGCTGTTGTGAATTTCTATGAATCACTAATCAACAAGCAGTTGACCTTACAAGCTTGATCTCTTGGGTATGACTAATTTAGCCGACGAAACTAATACTTATTTAGTTATTTATAAAACAAACAAAAAAAGATAATGACACAAACGATCATACATCATTACCATCTTCTTCACCAAGAAAGCTCAAAAACTCATACATCACAAATCAAAACATATCTAGTTAATTTGATAGGATTTCTAAAATTAAATCACTAAACGGATTCCCAAAATTAAAGCATGTTTGGACGAAAAAGAAGAAGCTTAAAGGAGACGACTACGTACCAAATAGATAATTGTCTACATTTTAGGTAATCGTTTCCAACCATTAATTTAGTTGAGATGAGACCGGCACCATTATTGTTTCATAGTGACTTAAGGTGAAAATGATATTTCTGAAAATCGGTTGAAGACTATTCAGTTTCAAAATCTATATTGGACCGGACGCATTCATCAAAGAATTATCGTTATATCTCATTATCAATTGCTTCCATAACTTTCTACTAGGTCTTATCTTTGCGAACTTATAAGTCCTTTTTTCAGTTTGGGCTTTAAGAAAAAGTTAGGTTTGGGATTACATGATTCTCTTCTTTACTTAATCTATTTGAAAATTATATGGTATGAACAACAATACGATGCATTTCATATATATTTATTTATTTTAGTTTTTTTTTCTTAAGATTTTTTTTTTCTTGCATATATAGTACATATCTAAAATTTATGTCGTGAATGATAAACATAAAAACGATGTAGTCCACAAGCTACTTAGTCTATATAGCATCTGTCACAAGTCAAACCTATTCAAGCTCTTAGTGTTTGAAAAACTTCTATGCGATTACCAGGCCAATCTCTAGGAAAACTTCTCGGAAACTAATCTAATATAATATTGTTTCCCAATTGGTTCAACCATGCAACAAAATGGTATAGCTACTTTCTCATCAAAGAAGCCTAAACTAATCCACCACTCAATCTTATGACAATAACCACTAAACTACATGACTATAACCACTAAACTACATCTTTTGCTTCTTCTTATCACGTCTTTCGGTACACATATGTTTGATCACCAACGACTCATTTAATTGAGATTTAGTTTTAATTATGTGGATCTTTTGTTCTCCATGACCGTGACATAACTTTTCTCCTATACTAATCAGTCTTCTTTTTGAACCAAAAAGTCATAGCGAAAATGAAAAGAAATCTTGAAATTTATAGTATATGACTTTCTTTTTTTGTTACCAAATATTTAGCAAATTTGTAACTTCATAACATGGATTTTGCACGTGTTTCTAAAAAAAATTATTATGTTATTTTAACTAATAATACTCCATTTTACATGATAACAGGTTATTTGTTTATATTTTTTTACGGAAAACACTAAACTTTTTGCCACTCCGATATTACCGATATAGGAAGAAAAAATTAGTTTATCTATTAAAGAAGCCGTAAATCCGAACCTTATAAGCTTCATACAATTTATCCAATCTATTGTCGCCTATATATCTAGCTAGGATGTTTGCTATATTGATATTGCTTATGCAATTGAACTTAGTTTCTCTATGGTAATCTCTAGGAAACTATATTAATATAATCGAGTTTCCAATTGGTCCAATCATTCAAAAATATATTGGAGCTATATATTCTTTGCCATCATAAATACCTGAAATCTGCAAGGATTATGAAGTGGCTAGATTACCTAAATGACTAGAACCATGACTATAATCTGTAATCTCTGGTCTAAAGATCCACATGATTAAAAAAAACTAAACTACCATTACTTGCTTATTCTTATCATGTCTTTCGTACACATAAATGTTTATCATCAACGACTCATTTCAACTGTTTTTTTTTTTGTGTGGAAATTTTGTTTCTTTCAATATAAATTTTGAATACTAATTAGTTTTTTTAACAAAACGTCTACAACGAAAAGAAATCTCGAAATTTCTAGTTAATGACTTTCTTCTTTTTTTCGTTACCAAAAGTTTTAGCAAGTTAATGACAAAAAACTAGATGTCTAATTATAGACAAATAGTAAAACGAAGAGGTCTTATACCCCTACTTATAGACAAAGATGTCCGATTAGTTTATAGAACCAATAACTCTGGAACATGATTCTAATACAAAAAAACTGAAACTAAGAATCTGAACCTAACGTGTATGATTTGTTTGTGGTATCATCCAAGTTCAAAACTAATGTTTTCAGAATTCAAATTATATATGTCTACGTAATCAATGCGACGCTAAAAGAATTCAACAAAATGATTATTACTGAAACAGACTTTATATATATATATATACATAATAACTCGAACAATATAAGATGTATATATCTGTATCTATACATAACGGTATATACCGTAAAGTTGTTATACAAAAAATACTGAAAGTCTACAAAAATAGAAATTATCAGAAAAAATAAACTTACCCTACACAAGTATACCCTAAAAAGAAAAACGAACAAAAATCAGAAAATAAACCTCCCAAGCTCCAACTTCAAATCTTCGTTCTCTAAAGGCGTCAAGTTCAAGTCCAAACACAAAACTCTTTTTCCATTACCACCGCCTGATTTCTTCATCGTCACCGGCGCTGTAGCCGGCGCCAAACTCCGGCCACCTCCTCCTCCTGATCCACCTCTATGCTTCCTCATGTGACCACCTAAGGCCTGCCCTACCGCGAACTCAGCACCACATATGGGACACTCGTGTTTCACCGGTTTGACTCTCTTAGGAGAAGGAGGTGCGTGGCCTTCAAGCGCTGCGGATCGCCGGTGGCTGGCTCGGTGACCTCCCAAGGCTTGGAACGACGGGAACTCTTTGTTGCATGTCTTGCACGCGAAAACACGGCTTTTGGTGTCGTTTTGATGGGCCTTTGATAGAAGAATCAAGCAATTTGCCATGTTGTTTATCATCTCCATATCTGATCTTCCCCTTTCCATTTGACTGATGATTAAAAAAAAAATCACTCTTTTTTTTTTTGGTTGAGAAATGAAAAATGAAAAATGAAACGAAGACTTTGTTGAATAATGAGTTTTGATCGTGTTTATATAAGCGAAAACTTAGCTTAGCTTTTTTGCATTGACTTTAGTTGTGAGACGGAGAGCTGAAATTCTAGTTTTACCCTTTCCTCTTGCTGAATAAACACCTTTTCGTTGACCTTCCACGTTCAATAATAGTTTCGTGTTATTATATACAAAATAGCAAAAAATAAAACAAAAACTGACTATTCCTTTGATTGCTTATTAATCATCATGTTTAACCGATTAGAAACGAGACAGACATGTAAACAGAATCTATAAGGACATGAGTTAGTGCACTTAATTAAGATAAAACTTCTATAACCATACACTAGATGATGGATTTTTAATTAGTGTTTTGGCTAAATGAGTACAACATCAGCTCAACCGATAATGCAGGGAACAAACACATATTCGAATTCAATGTTTATCAACCATCCTAACTAATTAGTATAAAGAAGTTTTTTAACAACAAAAAAAAAAAAAAAAAA
>Ga0041059_1003605_pt1 | contig 10410 bp, 8 predicted proteins | sample AraColnosormetaG_FD_56232 | JGI IMG/M metagenome (GOLD analysis project Ga0041059, IMG submission 56232) | Arabidopsis roots microbial communities from North Carolina, USA - Col MF nosort | ecosystem: Host-associated > Plants > Roots > Unclassified | place: USA: North Carolina | collected 2013-09-02 | reverse complement strand
CACAAAGTAAATCACACAGTTTATAAAAAAAAAAAAAAATGTTAGAAAAAAACAAATAAATATGTTACCCAATAAAACTAAATGAATAATTCTATAAGCAACCTTTTGTTTTCTGAAAAAGGTTGTACCAATTATGGAGTCACATGTGCAAATCGCAGTGCAATTATCCTCATAAGTCATAACAAATCCAAATAACGAAATTTATAGTAATAAATTCTACAGAGAACCAAAAGACAAGTACTATATATCTTCCGATAATTATTTAAAAACCCTACAAATCTTATTAGATTTTGAACATAAAACCCCAAAATCCAAAGACGAGTGCCTCCATCTATTATTGTCTCTAAGTGAGACAAAACCTACATTGATATGAATACATACACATCAATGCACACATGTAGTCAAATTATTTGATAGAGATAATGAAAACTGAGCTAGACACATGTTGCAAAACACATACATACAAAATCTCATACAAAAAGATCTGTATATCTATAATTATAAACATATCTCTCTCATCTCTCACTCTCTCTCTCGCCCACACACATTCAAGAAGAATATAAAGTGTTATTAAGTCATGGGACCATATCGTTTCTGTAGCTTACATTCGACCTTTTTCGTGGACTACACGATCTGTCTCTCTCTCACTCTCTCTTTCTATCTCTAAAAATAAAAGCTTCAGTCTTTTTTCTCTCTTTTTTTGGAATTAAAAGGTTTAACCTTTACCTTTTTTTCCCTTCACTATCGATAATTGATCTTCTCTTTCGGCTGAATATAAATCTGAAAAAATGGATCAAGATCAGCATCCTCAGTACGGTATACCGGAGCTCCGGCAGCTCATGAAAGGCGGAGGAAGGACGACTACTACAACACCGTCTACTTCTTCTCATTTTCCCTCTGATTTCTTCGGTTTTAACCTTGCTCCGGTGCAGCCACCGCCACACCGTCTTCATCAGTTCACTACTGATCAAGATATGGGTTTCTTGCCACGTGGCATACATGGATTGGGTGGAGGTTCTTCAACGGCTGGAAATAACAGTAACTTAAACGCGAGTACTAGTGGTGGAGGAGTTGGGTTTAGTGGGTTTCTTGACGGTGGTGGTTTCGGCAGCGGAGTAGGAGGAGACGGTGGAGGAACTGGAAGGTGGCCGAGACAAGAAACCCTAACTCTGTTGGAAATTAGATCTCGTCTTGATCATAAATTCAAAGAAGCTAATCAAAAAGGACCTCTTTGGGATGAAGTTTCTAGGTTTGCTTCACTTCTCCTCTCTCGATTTTACCCTAATTTCTCTCTCTCATCATTTTTCTTGTTTTTTTAAAAGCAATTATATAAAAAAAGACACTATATGCATATTTCTCAAATCAATTCATACCACAAGAGTTTGATTCATTCATATATAATGTCTCTAGCTAGTTTTCCTTCTCTTTTTTCAAGATAATGTCTCCTAGTTTAAACGTTGATCAATAATTTGAAGAAAATTAATGATATTTGTAACTAAAACACTAAGTCGTAGCTTCCATCTTCTTAACAATTTTTTTTTCAAACGTTGAGTATTTTGTTGTTGTTGTTTTGGATTTTCTTTCAGATTTGAAAAGATTTGACCTTTCATACGCTTTCTTGTTAAAAATTAGACCTTTCAAGTGAAAATCCCGAAGACAATTTTAATCTTTTTTTATTCTTGTATTAATAACAAGAAAGAATGTGACCTCAACACTCTTCTTGGGTTCCTCAATTTAAACTTACTTTTTCAGCTGATCTATACAGACGTATATATATAAATGTGTTAACATTCTCACGTATATACGCAGACACACATATTGATGTATAAACTATAGAGTGGTCAGTTTCAAACAATTTCTTTAGGAGTTGTTTTGTTTTGGTCAAGAGAATGACCAGACCTTGGCAGTTTCAGTTAAGACACTATCAGGTGCTTTAAAAACCCAAAAGGGTAAAACATAAACAAGAGTAAAACAAAAAGATTTATTATCTTCTTTGACTTTGATTTTTAGTTTTCTACTTTTCTTTTTACTGATAACTTCTGATTCATCTTTCTTAGCTTCTGAAGATATGTACCCTCTTCTTTTGTGTAACTGAGCATTGAAACATGTTCTTGTGATAAACTATTAGTCCACTAGTAACTAAGTCTCAAAAACAGTCTTGGTCCGAAAGTTAACAACTGTATGTTATAAGAAGACAAACTTTATGTGTGTCACTATCGAATCTAATATTTGCATGAAAATGAATATGAATATCTTATCAATTGTTAATGATTCAAGCTAGTTTCAAGATTAGGGCACTGCTCCGAATTCAATCAAACATGAGCTGATTTAGCTACTTTCTATTCTTATTTCTTTTATTATTATATTCTTAAATAGGATTATGTCCGAGGAACATGGATACCAAAGGAGTGGGAAGAAATGCAGAGAGAAGTTTGAGAATCTGTACAAATACTATAGGAAGACTAAAGAAGGCAAAGCCGGAAGACAAGACGGAAAACATTACAGATTTTTCCGGCAGCTCGAAGCGCTATACGGGGATTCTAATAACTTGGTTTCTTGTCCCAATCATAACACGCAGTTCATGAGCAGTGCTCTTCATGGTTTCCATACTCAAAACCCTATGAACGTTACTACAACAACGTCCAACATCCATAACGTTGATAGTGTTCATGGTTTTCATCAAAGCCTTAGTCTTTCTAACAACTACAACTCCTCCGAGCTTGAGCTGATGACTTCCTCTTCGGAAGGGAATGATTCTAGTAGTAGAAGGAAAAAGAGGAGTTGGAAAGCGAAGATAAAGGAGTTCATTGATACGAACATGAAAAGGTTGATAGAGAGGCAAGATGTTTGGCTTGAGAAGTTGACAAAGGTTATTGAAGACAAAGAGGAACAACGGATGATGAAAGAAGAGGAATGGAGGAAGATTGAAGCTGCAAGGATTGATAAAGAGCATTTGTTTTGGGCTAAAGAGAGGGCGAGGATGGAAGCTAGGGATGTTGCGGTGATTGAGGCATTGCAATACTTGACAGGAAAGCCATTGATAAAGCCGCTGTGTTCATCCCCGGAAGAGAGGACAAATGGTAATAATGAGATCCGAAACAATAGTGAGACACAGAATGAGAATGGAAGCGATCAAACGATGACTAACAATGTTTGTGTTAAAGGAAGTAGTAGCTGCTGGGGTGAGCAAGAGATTTTAAAGCTTATGGAGATAAGAACGAGCATGGACTCGACCTTTCAAGAGATATTAGGAGGGTGCTCGGATGAGTTTCTATGGGAGGAAATCGCAGCGAAGTTGATTCAGTTAGGGTTTGATCAGAGAAGTGCCTTATTATGCAAGGAAAAGTGGGAATGGATAAGCAATGGAATGAGGAAAGAAAAGAAGCAAATCAACAAGAAAAGAAAGGATAATTCGTCCAGCTGCGGCGTGTACTACCCGAGAAACGAAGAAAATCCAATCTACAATAATCGAGAAAGTGGATATAATGATAATGATCCGCATCAAATCAACGAACAAGGCAATGTAGGTTCTTCAACATCAAACGCAAACGCAAACGCAAACGTAACCACTGGAAATCCGAGCGGTGCAATGGCTGCTAGTACAAACTGCTTCCCGTTCTTCATGGGAGATGGAGATCAGAATTTGTGGGAGAGTTATGGTTTGAGGCTCAGTAAAGAAGAGAATCAGTAAGTAATTTCTCTTAATGAAGAAGAAGAAGGTAATCATGTGGTTAACTAATTCTTTTGAGTTAGCTATATATGAGATAAACCTTGACTTAGCTATTATATGTCACATGCTGCTTAGAATTAAGAAATATTTGTTGGGGCTTAACGAATTATATATCAGCATATATAAGATGAGAGTCTAAGAATTATATCAAATTAGGCTTTAACCAACGTACGATTATATATTATGTTTTCATGTATTTATTCTGTAAGACTTTTTAATATCAATCTTTCTCTAAATATTGAATTTTGATCCCAATAGCATACGTATTTTATATATATCCATATGCTAAAGCCTAAAGATCGTATCTCATAAAAACCAATGTTTATAAGAGAAATTATTTGTTTCACATCCAAAGGCATAGGCACGCAAGACCAGACAAGACATGTCATAGGATAACTAAGAAAATCAAATCATGCATGAGTCTCAAGCCACTCGATATTTAAGCGTAATTCTTCTTTACCCTTTAATATGAACATGACATTTTCCCTCGTCCCTAAAATTAAACCAAAATTTCCGGGGGTTGAATGAATAATTTTTGATGATTCATATGAAAGGAATTGACTGAGCCCATACTTCTATGCTTTTCTTTGGCAGACTATGAATAGATTCGAGAGACACTAACATATGAACCAAACGGTTTGTCCATTGGCATGCAGCATTTTTAATGAGTTCTGTTTTTTTTTGGTTTTCCTGAGGACATTAGTTTTTTTAAATACTTGAATAATAATTGCTCAGTTTTTTTAAGAAAATAAGTTTCTTGAAGAGAAACTCTTATTTATAGGGTTTTTAAGTTTTCATTAGGATTAAGAACTTTACAAATCTAATTTACATAGTTTTTAGAAAATTCATTTCTTATTTTTCTTCAAAGGAAAAACACTTTTTAAAATCTTAGTTAAGTAATAAAATGGTTTTTTCAAAAGATGAAAAAACACTATTATAGTATAAATGGGGGACTATAAAATAAATGGTGTAAATCATAATTGCTTTTTCTTCTTCTATTCGGTTTTTGGACCAACTTTTCTGCCATGGAAAGTTCATAACATTTAAAATGGATCAAACATCTCTACTGAATTGTTTAGCTTATCGTTGTAAATCGTGAAACTTGTTTGATCTTGATTTGGTCTAGAAGACTCAACCTAATTAATACATGTACATAAATGGAGATACAAAGAAAACATACATAGAAGGCTAGAGCTGTAAATTTGGGTAATCGTCCTAGAGAGAGAAAGAGATGGAGATGAGAGTTATGTAGATGGAGACAGAGAGGAAGAGTAGTGAAGTAAGCTCTGGTCGATTCAGTGTGTTAATGGTCAGAGAGAAAGTAACCATTTGCCTTTATCTCTCTCTCTCCATGATCTCACTCTTCTCCTTTTGTCCCTATTCCCTATAGAGACAGTGAGACACGAGCACGAGTCAATACAATCCTTCGTACGTACACATTATTGATAACGTTGATTAATTCTGAATTGTCTCTATTCTCATTTAAGTGCTTGTTCGTTTTATGGGTTCCACACAAGACCATATTCATACTTCTAGAGCTTGATGATTCTTCTTGTCAAACTTTATCAACTGTTTGATTTGTGGATATAGGACGATGTTGATACTTGAATAAGTCGTGTCCTATATTTTGTGGAAATTTAGAGAACACGTCACACAATGACTTTTTTGAAGTTCAATGTTTACTCTTCAGAGCAATCCACTTCTGTGGAAATTTCAATCCATTTAAGGGAACTAATTAACAACAAAACGTTGAAGACTCTTTCCATTTACATGAGCTCATGAAAACCTTATATAAAACCTTCAAAATTTTCTAATATATCCTTATATTCATTTAATTTATACTTGTAAAAATTTGCATTTACATCTGAACATTAAGAATATCAGGTTGCGAAAAAAGAAACCCAAAAAGAAGTAGATTGTAGTGTATGCGAAGACTGAAATTAGAGTAATTAACAAAAAAAAAAGACTCATCCTAACATTATCATCACAAAAGATTCAAAACTGTTTTGATGACCCTATTTTGACGTTCAGTCACTGCCATTGTCTCTCTATTCTGTCCACCCTACGACTAGACACATCATCACCTCATTATATGAAATTTATTATTTTAATATTCTGCTCATTCAATCTTCAAATTCTTCTTTCTTTAGATTTTTTTAAAAGTATTTTGTTATTTATGTAGCAGAAAAAGTCTTTCTTTTGTCAACGTAGATATAAGAAAGTTACATCTATAGAACGAGGAGCTACAAAACCCAAAATTAAAAATTCCTGAAACCTAATATCTACGTTAATCTGTTTTGCTTTACCTTGCAAATTAATAAGTGGGAACAAAACTTTAGCAGAAATATAATAAAATTTTCTTTTTTATTAGATTATGAACTTACATACATAATTTACAACAAAATCTTCCCACGATAAGGGTTTATCATAAATGCTTTACAATTTAGATATTCGAGGGCTGATATCATATGCCCAAGTATAGTACTAAAAACATCTAATCCCACAAAAAGAACACCAAAACAAATTATTATATAATCTGTACAATAAAACCAAAACTCCAAAAAATAATGAAATTCCGAAAATAACCTTTTAATATTTGTAGTCTTTGACGTGAAGGCTCTCGGACGCACCTTCACCTAACTGAGCATCACCCTTGTAGCCACCAAGGGTTGCTTCAGAGTTAGCCTTGGCTCTAGCCAAGAACGCCTTTTGAGCCTTGTCCACATTCTCCTCTTTACCTCCCCAAGCCTTGAGTGTACTCTGTTGAAGCGCACGTCCATACGAAAACGTCAAGCTCCATGGTTTCTTCCCTTTGAGCTGATTAATGGCGTTTAAATTCACAGTTGCTTCTTCCTCACTCTGTCCTCCAGACAAGAACACAACGGCTGGAACTGCTGCAGGAACAGTCCTTTGTAAAGCACGGACCGTGTGCTTGGCGATCACTTCGGGTTTAACTTTAGAACCACTGTCAGAACCTGGAGTAACCATGTTTGGTTTCAAGAGTGTTCCTTCTAAGATCACATGGTGATCACTAAGAGCCTTGTAACAAGCCGCAAGGACTCGTTCCGTGACATAAGCACATTTCTCAATGTCATGAGATCCATCAACAAGAATCTCTGGTTCAACAATGGGAACAAGACCGTTCTCTTGGCAAATAACTGCGTATCTCGCTAAACCATAAGCATTCTCATGGATAGCTAACTCAGAAGGCTCATTGTTTCCGATTTTGAGAACAGCACGCCACTTGGCAAAACGTGCACCAGCTTCATAGTACTTCTTGCAACGGTCACCAAGTCCGTCGAGACCAGTGGTTGTGGTTTCACCATTTGTACCAGCGAGCTCAACGGTTCCTTTATCGACTTTAATACCTGGAAGCACTCCAGCTTCCTTCATTACATCAACAAATAGTTTCCCTGTATCAGAAACCAACCACATCAATACTAGAATCATGAGTATAGGATCTGAACAAGCATTGTTCAATATAGTGATTGAATTAACCTAAACTAAGATATATAAACAATAACTTCACAGATCCTTCTATACACATCAGAAACACCAGAATCAACTTCTTCTACAAATCAGAACAGATATATGAACCAGAAAATGGTGAAAGTTCTTGTGAGGTTTTAGAGTTAAGACCTGAAGCAGTTTTCTGGTAGAGTGTTTCTTCGAAGAGAATGATACCACTGATGTATTGGAGAGCTCCAGGAGTGGTGAACAAGAGCTCACGAAGAGCACGTCTGTTTGATTCAACGTTCTCAACGTTAATGCTTACGAAACGTTTTCCGATTGTTCCTGTGGATTCATCAGCAGCGAGAATACCTTTCCCTGGTGTTCCTATGTAAGCGGCATTGGCGATGAGCTCATCTGTGAAGAAGATCGGACAAAAACGAGATTCAGGTGAATTTTGATTTAGGAATTGAACAGTCTTCGAGCTATGATCAAAGCAATTTTGTAACAAAAGAGATGGAATTGGCAGAGAACCACGATTGATGAAACTTGAACAAAATCGATTCGAGCAAACGAATCAGAGGATACTTTTGAATTCCTTACAGGTTCTAATGATTGAATAACGACGATGCCAAATTAGAATTGATAATTGTGGATGAAACTGGATGATCGAAGAATGAAAAGTACGGCGGAAGTAAGATTTACCGGCGAATTTGGATTTGAAGCACGACATTGTGAATAAAAGAGGCGGCGGCGACGGAGAAGATATGATTGTGAGAAATAATGGAAACGATTTTACGTAATTTTTGAAATTGAGATTAATGGGCCTTTAAAAGGCCGCGTTGTAGACGGACATGACGACAAATATAGAGATTTTACGATCGGCCCATAGAAATTGTCGCTTTGTGACTCCAACGACTAGTAGAAATCGTCGCTTTGCCAGTGAAATTATAAAAAAAAGTTTTTTTTTTATCTATTTTCAAAAGGGTCATTTTTGTTACAATTTATCTGCTATTTTTAGTACTTTTCTTGTGGATTCATATTTGGATTTGGGAGAGATAAAAAAACTCGGTCAAATATTGCCAAGGAACAAGCATATGAAAGAATTAGAAGAAAAGTTGGCTTTTTGATCACACAAATATGGTCATCACTAAATTGTCGACATGATAAAACGGGGTAAATTCTGGTGGTTGCGCCCGTGAACTTAGCACTAGTGCATGCGGCTGACCAGAATATTAAAAAGTAACAATCTAGAATTAGATGTAAAAGTAGTGAAGATTATAAAAAATTGGATAATGGAAATCTCAAACATGTGGGTCTAAAGGAAAGTCCACTATCCACACTTGTTAGCGTCATCCGTGACGCCAATTGCTCATTTTCCACTATTTGATCAATAAACTATTTCTACCATTTCACCTTTTTCGAAAAAATAATCATATAAACAAACTTTATCTCCTCAACCATATAACATATCTTCGTAATACTAATAAGTACTTGTTAGGTAAAAATATTCATCAACAAGATAATGGTCAAATTGCAAAAAGAAGTTAATTTTATACTATTGTGTAAAATACATACCTCTCGTAAAAAAAAATATATGAGAAAAAAAAAAACTAGAAAGCTATCATCTCCGACTCATTTCAACGGAATTAAAACTATCCGACCCGAGATTTTTATATGGGCCGGGTGATAACCCATTATCTTCTTCTAGTACCCGTTTCTCTCTTCTCCAATTCCTAAACCCGACATAAACCATCGCCACCATTAAAACCAAAGCAATCACAGCAAGCAAAGACATCCCAACCGTTAATCCTACTCGACTCTTTTTCTTCCCTACACCTTCACGTACCTTAAAATAACCCAATTTACTCGGATCCGCAACACCCAACATCGTCCGAATCGGGTAATTAACCAAATAACAAAACCCAGACCCGTTATTGTAAACCGCCCCGAAACACTTGCAATTATCCACACACATCTCCTCACACTCTCCTAAAGATGACGTCGTTTTATGATCCATCAGTTCCTTAAACGGCACTTCAACGCCGTCACGTCTCACCACTTTAAACTCCGTCGTCTTATCACAAAAATCCGCCGGTGATGAAGCCGCGTGAGTACACTCTCCGATCACGGTTCTGTTATCAATACACGAACAACCCGATCCGGGAGTACATAGACTATACGGACCACACGGATTTGGTAGATCACAAGTTTCACGAATTGCTTCGTAATTCAATGCCCAGTGAGATCCATCCCAGAGATATCCCCGGAGATTCCCGTCGGATTCTAATCGGAGAATTAGTAAACCGTTGACCGGTCTTTGAAAACTATTAAACGCTTCAACATCGATTGGTATACTTCCGGTTTGGTACATACCGAGATAACCATTCGGGTTAATCCGAGCGAGAATTGGACCAGCTCCGTCTTTGACTTTGGCTTTAGCTTGAAGAGCACTGTGTTTCCAGTAAAACTGTTGAGACTCTTCGCTGACTTTAGCGTATAAACCGATGAAATCGCTACCTAACCGCATCGAATATAAACCATTGGGTGAAACCAAAGCCATGGCAGATGTGAAATTCTGGCTTTCGACGAGGGTATTTCCGGGAAAATCAAAACTCTCCCACTCAACGAACGTCGACGTTTTCACCACTTGAAGATTTGAGTCGTTACGGAGGATTAGACGGTCTCCGTTAGTATGAGTTGACCATTCTAACCTTGAAGAAGGATCGATAATTACGAGACTACCATTGAAGAAGAGTTTCGTTTTATGCGACCAGCTAGCTGAGCGGGTCGGGTCGAGAACCCATAGTGGATCCGTTAAATTTGGGTGGGTGACGGCGAGAGAGAGACGTGACCCGTTTACCCTTAAGAACCCGAATGAAAAGTTACCGTTTGAGTCAGTGAGGAGAGGCTGGAACGAGTCGATGGACGAGTCCGGTTTAGCTTCAAAGCCTTTTACCAGCTCCAAAACCGGTTCGACCGCGTTGACTCGTTGCCATTTATGAGAAAAAACCAAGAAAACGAACAATAAAAGTAAAACACGAGTGAAAGAGTTTAAACACAAACCTTCCATTTTTGGAAACTTGAATCAAAGAGAAAGAGAGAGAGGTTTTTTAGCTCTCAGAAATGGAAAGAGATTGTGATGTTTTTTTTTTATTCTTTCATGCAGAGAGACTCCATTGCATCATATACTTAGAAGAGTATATATATATATATATATATATATATAT
>Ga0041059_1003604_pt1 | contig 10410 bp, 10 predicted proteins | sample AraColnosormetaG_FD_56232 | JGI IMG/M metagenome (GOLD analysis project Ga0041059, IMG submission 56232) | Arabidopsis roots microbial communities from North Carolina, USA - Col MF nosort | ecosystem: Host-associated > Plants > Roots > Unclassified | place: USA: North Carolina | collected... | reverse complement strand
AAAAAACAAAGAAAGTATTCCAAAAAAAATATAATAAAAAAAAAAAGACCAAGAAAAATAAAATGGAAAGAGGAAACAAAGAAGGCAGCTTCCTCTCTCCTTCTTCATTGCAAAGAAAGCACCACCTTTTAAAGAATCCTCCTCACACTCCATTCTTCTTAAAAAACCCACCACAACACAATTCCCACTTGTTTCTTCATCATCACCTACTTCAATCAAAAAACATTCCAACTTTCTTCTCAATTTCATTCCAGGTTTGTGCCCTTTCTTCTTGAATCTTCTTCTATGGAACTTCCAATTTCGTCTACTTATGGGCTTAATTTGGTTTACAAGTCTTGCTATTTCTAGAAAACTCGTCTTATCTTGAGTTTCTTGGACAGAAATTCTTGAGTTTCTTGATTTATCTTTGACTTGTTTCTTGAAAAAAAAAAGGAAAAAATTTTGGTTGGAATATTTCAACGGAGAAGAGTAGAAACGGTCGTTGGCTTGTCTTAGTAGAAAGTAGTTTACTTTTTTTATATCCGCAAAAATTGCGGCTTCAAATTCTGCTTCAGAAGACTCTTAGAAAATGGAAAAAGTTACAAACAAAGAATAATATTTATTTTCTGTCAGTTTTTCTGATCATCAATTACTTTTCTTGAATCTACAGGATAGTATTATGTGCAGTGGACCAAAGAGCAATCTCTGCTCTTCAAGAACCTTAACAGAAATCGAATCAAGGCAAAAGGAAGAAGAAACAATGCTTCTCCTCGAATTCGCTGCTTGTGATGATCTTGACTCGTTCAAGAGAGAGGTTGAAGAGAAAGGGCTTGATTTGGATGAGTCAGGGTTATGGTATTGCAGACGTGTCGGTTCTAAGAAGATGGGTCTTGAAGAAAGAACACCTTTAATGGTTGCAGCTATGTATGGAAGCATAAAGGTTTTGACTTTCATCGTTTCCACTGGAAAATCTGATGTGAACAGAGCTTGTGGTGAAGAGAGAGTTACTCCGCTTCACTGTGCTGTTGCTGGCTGTTCTGTGAATATGATTGAAGTCATCAATGTCTTGCTTGATGCTTCTGCTTTGGTTAACTCTGTTGATGCTAATGGGAATCAACCTTTGGATGTGTTTGTTCGAGTTTCGAGGTTTGTGGCTAGTCCGAGGAGGAAAGCGGTTGAGTTGTTGCTGAGAGGAGGAGGTGTTGGAGGATTGATCGATGAGGCGGTTGAAGAAGAGATCAAGATTGTCTCTAAGTATCCAGCTGATGCTTCTTTACCGGATATAAACGAAGGGGTTTATGGAAGTGATGAGTTTAGGATGTATAGCTTTAAGGTTAAGCCATGTTCTAGGGCTTATTCTCATGATTGGACCGAGTGTGCTTTTGTTCATCCGGGAGAAAATGCGAGGAGGAGAGATCCGAGGAAGTATCCTTACACTTGTGTCCCCTGTCCCGAGTTCCGTAAAGGATCATGCCCGAAAGGAGATTCTTGCGAGTATGCTCACGGGGTTTTCGAGTCGTGGCTTCACCCCGCGCAGTATAAAACCCGGCTTTGTAAAGATGAAACGGGTTGTGCAAGGAAAGTTTGTTTCTTTGCTCATAAACGCGAAGAGATGAGACCTGTTAATGCTTCAACTGGCTCTGCCGTGGCTCAGTCTCCGTTTAGCAGCTTGGAGATGATGCCAGGGTTGTCTCCTCTTGCTTATTCTTCAGGAGTTTCGACTCCTCCGGTTTCTCCAATGGCTAATGGTGTTCCTTCCTCTCCAAGAAACGGCGGATCATGGCAGAACAGAGTCAATACCCTTACTCCACCGGCTTTGCAGCTCAATGGTGGAAGCAGATTGAAGTCCACACTGAGCGCTAGAGATATCGATATGGAGATGGAGATGGAATTGAGACTCCGCGGTTTTGGCAACAATGTGGAAGAGACGTTCGGGTCTTATGTTTCCTCTCCAAGTAGGAATTCTCAAATGGGTCAAAACATGAACCAACATTATCCATCTTCCCCGGTGAGACAACCGCCATCTCAACACGGGTTCGAATCTTCAGCAGCTGCAGCGGTTGCAGTGATGAAAGCGAGATCAACCGCCTTTGCGAAACGTAGCTTGAGCTTCAAACCAGCTACTCAAGCAGCACCACAGTCGAATCTCTCGGATTGGGGATCTCCAAACGGGAAGCTGGAATGGGGAATGAAAGGAGAAGAGCTGAATAAGATGAGAAGAAGTGTTTCCTTTGGAATCCATGGAAACAACAACAATAACGCAGCTAGAGACTACAGGGACGAGCCAGATGTGTCATGGGTTAACTCTTTAGTTAAAGACAGTACTGTGGTGTCTGAGAGAAGCTTTGGAATGAATGAGAGGGTTCGGATAATGTCGTGGGCTGAGCAAATGTACAGAGAGAAGGAGCAGACTGTGGTGTAAACACACACAAAGATGGTTTCTTATATATATTGCTTTTGGGCCATCTCTGCAAATTTGATTCTTTAATTTTTGTGACTTTCTTTAGTTGTTACTGTTATTAGTAGTATATGGTTTGTTGTCACTACGAGTCTACGTGATGAAAAGATAGAAGTTAATTGCATTAGTTTCTATATTCGTTTCTCATCCTCTTGTAATTTATCAAACCATGAAATGGCTAAGCAATCCAAACCGTAATATGGCTGAAACAAATATACCATGTCATCAACACGAAACATGCACAACGCCACCTCAATGAGCTTCAAAACAGGCTTTAGGCTATACTCAACAACGGTACATAACATAAGTCATCAGAGGCTTCGCATACTTCCCAAATTGGTGATGTTTTAACAAAGTCTTACTTTAAAATTTCATTAAAATAGTAGAATTTTCTTAGATTGACATACTATACAGTATAAGCTTTTTCATAGAAAATATGTCAAAGATGTTATGGGACGCACGTGTGCCTCAGACACATCACTGCGCACGTGGTGAACTTCAAGTAAAATTCTTATTATATAAATAAAGGTATGAGTACGTATGATATATCCGATGTGTATCTGACTCACTCATACTAACAAAATACAGAGGTTTGGGTTGGGTTACTTTGGCTTTGGTTCAAAGCAAAACTGTTGAACGAACAACTAAAAGTCTAAAACCAAATGGAGTCATAATAAAGTATACAAATTCTGCCAAGAAAATAAATAAATTTACATATATATATATATGTAGTAAGATGATGTAAATAAAATGGATTGGTAATGGCAATGGTTGGTGCCGTATACATATATGTGTGTATGAGATTCCTTAGCCTTTACTTCTCTCAAACAGAAAGCTTCATACTATTATCATTTTGAGTATTTGACCTGTCTTTTTAATTTTCATTTGATTTTGCAAAACATATATACATCTATTTCTCTCTTAACGAACACTGATGCTTCACCCTCAACATGCGATGGAAACATGATTGTTACAGAAAACGAAAGATTAGTTTCTTATCCCAAAACGTAAGATTAATTTGGTACTAATCTACTTTTAGATTTGGTGATTAGGAGGAGTAAACTTGTGTTTAATATAAAACTGATCTTTGTTGCTTTAATATGCATGTTTGGTGAATTACACCCGGAAACATAATCAGATCAACTGGCACATGAGACATTAAATTCATGTTGGATCCTTATGTTTCATAGAACATTATGTTTATGAAACAAAAATGTAAATCAATCGGAAACTTTGGTGGTATACAAGTAAATAATTTGGAAAAATACATGTTTAAGCAAAAGTAATTGTTACTAATATCCTAATTTCTACAATTGTTGTTTCGATGGTCCCTTTCTTTAGGTGAGGATTGAGACAATCTTTTAGAATCTTTGATTCCACTCTTCGCTCCAAACTCTACTTTGCTATAACAACAACTTCAAAATAGATTAGTTAAGCGAATCAGGTTACATTTTAAAGAAAACGATATAGAGAGAGCAACTTTGTATATAATTTTAAAATTCTTCACCTGAAAGCCTTTAAAAACCAGTTCAAGATAAACCCATCTCACCAAACTTTAGTAATCACAAAACTAATTAACGTCAAACAATAACAATTTTTTCACAAATTTAATTCTTTTATTCCTTTATTCGTTGCTCTTATATTTCCATCGATCTTTCTCCTTGTCTCACAAACATTCTGACATTTTAGAGAGCCTCGACAGAGAATTATTTTTTTCTTTTTTATTTTCGTTTACAAGTTTCAATTCTTCTCTATATATTAAAAAAACAAACAGATGCAACCTTGGAGAAGAAAATTTCCATTGTTCGAAACAGGAGTTACAATGAAACAGAGGAAGAACAGTAATCTCTCAATCTTCGTCGTAGTCTTCTCTGTTTTCCTCTTCGGGATCTTCATGTACAATGAAGACGTCAAGTCCATCGCAGAGTTTCCTTTCTCCACCTCAAAACCTCACGACGTCCACGACGAAGCGACACCGATCACAGAGATCACAACACTACCGGTTCAAGAGTCGATCAAGAACTCAGACCCAATTCAGGAATCGATCAAAAACGCAGACTCAGTTCAAGATTCAGTTAAAGACGTAGCAGAACCAGTTCAAGAGGAGGTATCGAAAACAGAGGAAGTTAAAAAGATTGAGCTTTTCGCTGCGACGGAGGATGAAGAAGACGTGGAATTGCCGCCGGAGGAATGCGATTTGTTCACCGGAGAATGGGTTTTTGATAACGAGACGCATCCATTGTATAAAGAGGATCAATGTGAGTTCTTGACGGCGCAAGTCACTTGCATGAGAAATGGAAGAAGAGATTCTCTGTATCAGAACTGGAGATGGCAACCTAGAGATTGTTCTTTACCAAAGTAAACCGGAAAAAAGCTCTGTTTTTGTTTTCATCGATTCTTTGGGTTGGTTTAGTTTTGGTTTCTTCTAATTTTGTTTCCGGTTTTGTTTGATTTGGTGAAGGTTCAAAGCGAAATTGCTGTTGGAGAAGCTAAGGAACAAGAGAATGATGTTCGTTGGAGATTCCCTAAACCGGAACCAATGGGAATCAATGGTTTGTTTGGTTCAATCAGTGGTTCCTCCCGGTCGAAAAAGCTTGAACAAAACCGGTTCTCTCTCCGTCTTCCGAGTCGAGGTAATTGAAACCGACTAGTTTATTTCTTATAGTAATGATAATGTGTTTAGTGGAGTTGCTGATTTTCGAGAGTAGTTAAGATAAGTGTGGATTAGTTTTCTAGTTATTAATGTTGAATTTTTGGGTGGTTTTAAAAAGGATTATAATGCGACGGTGGAGTTTTATTGGGCACCATTTTTGGTGGAATCGAATTCAGATGATCCAAATATGCATAGTATACTTAACCGTATAATAATGCCTGAGTCCATTGAAAAGCATGGAGTCAACTGGAAAGGCGTTGACTTTCTTGTTTTCAACACTTACATTTGGTGGATGAACACATTCGCTATGAAAGTCCTGTAAGTCTACTACTACTTCAATATTATTACCTCTATGGTGTGTTATGTATTTTACAAATTTTGTGAATTGAGATTGTGGAAATTGACGATGAAATCAGACGAGGATCGTTCGATAAAGGAGACACCGAGTATGAGGAGATCGAACGGCCAGTAGCGTATAGGAGAGTGATGAGGACTTGGGGAGATTGGGTGGAACGAAATATTGATCCTCTACGTACCACTGTCTTCTTTGCTAGCATGTCTCCTCTTCACATCAAGTAATTAATCTTCCTTTCTTTTTTTCTTAATTGTTGCTTCAATACACAGATTTTAGTTAGTGATGCTTTGCTTGCAAATTGAAATTACTGACAAATTGATAGGTCACTCTCCATGTTTGACTAGTGTCACCATTGAAAATTTGAAATGATTACATAATTTAGTTTCAGTGATTGAGTGACATATGCGTTTCTTAGAAATTAATTCCTACTAGCTCCTGACTCCATTTAATTGACCTGCTAAATATTATACGTGAGAGTTAGTAGTTTTTAAACTTTTCCTTAAACCAAAATGATTTCAAATATGATTTGATTTAAAACAGGAAAAGGTTGATCATTTTGTGTTTTTCTCTGGATTAGGTTATTGATAGATTGCCAATTATAATGTCACTTAGTTAATTCTTTATTTTTGTTATAATAATCCAAAACAAAAAAAACACAGGTTGGTATAATCATTAATAACACCAGACCATAATATTTTAAACCTGCGGACGTAACTTAACTTGAAAACCAAGCAACTACCAGAAAAGAAAAAGAGATAACAAGTCGTTGTCCTTTGAAAAATCCACACAGTATACAAAAATCAGCTAAAAACATAAAAACTCTAAATAGTATTTCATTTTAACGAGTTGGTGAACCACCCACATATTAGACTTTTAATTGTATGTGTTTATCTTAACTAACAAAATATAGTTTGTAATTTTTGTTGTTATATTGTATAGGAGCTTGGATTGGGAGAATCCAGATGGGATCAAGTGTGCATTAGAGACGACACCAATCCTAAACATGTCAATGCCATTCAGCGTAGGAACAGACTACAGACTGTTTTCAGTAGCGGAAAACGTCACGCATTCTCTTAATGTTCCGGTTTACTTTCTCAACATTACCAAACTCTCCGAATACCGGAAAGATGCTCACACTTCGGTTCACACAATCCGACAAGGCAAAATGCTGACGCCGGAGCAACAAGCCGATCCCAACACTTACGCCGATTGTATCCATTGGTGTCTTCCCGGTTTACCTGACACGTGGAATGAGTTCCTTTACACACGTATCATTTCCCGTTCGTGACCTACAAAATATTTGAAATATCTCTTTTTCAATATTTTTTCCCACTTTGCTCCATCCAATGGAAGAGCCTTGAAATTTTATTATTTTGATGTCCTAATGTTCATAATTTTTCTTGAATTGTAATTGTGAAATGTTTCTTTCTTTTTCTTTAATGGTTATTAGAGTGCCTAGTAGGCTATTTTAACTGTTTTTGTACTCTTAAAACTTTGAAATGAGGTGGATAACAAAGGATGCCAAATGTTTTTTTTTTGTTCAATGAAGTGGGTAAAACTTGCTCACATTCGACTGTTTCTTTTAACGGTCGATTTTTTTGTTAACCGGGAAAATAAATATAAAGGTCATTATGTTTCAATCTCTTGCTATTTTGTTGGACTATTAAGATTTTTGAATGTTAGATCGTTACAAAGGATTCTTCCATTAAAACAGTAACATGATCACAAAACCACATCTTTTAATCACTATACAATCGAACCTTTTGAAAGAATGAATGTGTAGGAGAAGAAGAAGAAAGAAGTTAGATATGTCAGTGGTTACTCGGAAGTCTGGACCGGCGTACTTGGAACCGGCATTCCAACGTAGCCAACTCCAACAACAAAGAAGGCAATGGACTGCAAGAAAAGATACACGTAAAGGTATGTCCTCCCAAACACAAAATCATAGTATCCACATATGAAGAGATACATTCCAACCATTATCTCTCGCCATCGAAGTCTGCACAAATTCGAAATCATATCATTGATTGATTAGCCATTTCGCACGATAAATCTATTCGGGGAAAAAGTTCAAACCTCTCGGGGAAGCTATAGTGATCAGGAAAAATGAGGTTTTCCCTGAGATTGTTACTCTCTCCTAGTTTTTGTGTAACAATCCATTCTTTAACTCTACTAGTCTCTAGCAATCCAATGAGAGTTCCTATACTCCTATGCATCGCCATTACGTTTTCAAATAAGATCCAATAGAGTATGAGGTAAAATGATTTAGGTGTTGCAATAGCGTTTAGGATAGTGATGGTAGCTGGAATGTAGATAGTTGTCCATTTAGGGACTTCGATCTCCGGGAATATAACGGTAGCTGGCAAAATCACGCAGTAGAAAACGAATGTGAAGATGTGTACAACAATCTTCCTCAAAAAGAAGAAGTTGTATATCAAATACACCTTCTTCCATAAAGACACATTCTGTTTCAAACATGTCACACAAAAAAAGATAAAGGTCATTGAACTATATTTGTGTTCCGAAAGGAATTAGATTTGGGGATTTATGTAATCTATCTACCTGGTTTTTGATGATCTCCATTGCAATTTTCTTGAAAAGGTTCGCTGGACCGCAAGACCAACGATGTTGCTGAAACCGGTATGCTTGAAATGAGCTCGGAAGCTCGTTTTTCACCTTAAATAAAACTCCCAAAGTTTAGTCAGATCACTTCAGTACAGGTTGAATCATTGCATTCAGTTGATAACAAACCTTAACATCGTCGACATACACAAACTTCGAGCCGCGTAGATAAGCTCTAACAGCTAAATCCATGTCCTCGACTATCGTGCGGTCTTTCCATCCTTCAGCCTCATTCAAAGCTTTAATTCTCCACACACCAGCAGTACCTAAAGTCAACGATGTTCTTTTAGTAACTCAAATTAAGATCATATAATACAAGACACACAAAGAGCATGTTTATGGATGTTTCACCATTGAATCCAAAGAAACCAAGTATGGAGGATCCAGACTTTTGCTCCACTGCAAAATGGTAGTTAAGAGACATCTCTTGTATTCTTGTCATACAACACTCATCAGCATTCCCTGTCACGCACACACAAACATAATCGATTTAACAAATCGACTACACCGGGTCTTTAGCTAACTAGAAAGGGAAGAAGTAAGATCTAACCATATTTCCAGCCGGCTTGTACAAGAGCTATCTCAGGGTTATGGACAAGGAAAGGAACAGTACGTTCAAGAAAATCAGGTTCAGGCTGAAAATCAGCATCAAATATAACAACAAACTCGCACTTGTATTCATCCACGTAACTATGCTTCATTCCTGCAGTGAGAGCTCCTGCTTTGAAACCCTCTCTAAAACCGCCTCTAACTTCCGACTTTATGGTTATACCTTCGCTCTCCCATTTCTTACACTCCAATCTCACCAGTTTCTATTTTCTTTCAAAAAAGCATTTCTTTATAGATATCGTAATAACTAAGGCTGAAACATAGGATCAAAGCACATTCAAATGAACTCAAGAGGGGTTAAAGGAAAGGACCTGACTTTCTTCTTCGGTTGAATCGTCAAGCACTTGAATGATCATCCGATCCAGTGGCCATGATAGCTTACAAGCTGCTCCTATAGAAAGTTGGCATACCTGTAACGAAAACATGCCACTTGTGAAACAGAGTTCTCTGTTTTTTAGAACAGAGTGCTCTGTTTTTGTTTCGCATTCAAGTCACCTCTTTCTCGTTGAAGATTGGGATTTGAATGAGAACCATGGGATGATTGCTGGAGGGAGCTAGCTCGATATCATCGCTCTTGAAGCTTTCCCATTTGAGAACTTTCTGTGGTGTTCGTCCAAGTAATTTGACAATGGCTACAACTATAGCCATATAAGCTGCATCTACGAACAACAACACCGAAACAACCTGACAGAGATTCACAAGACGTTTCAGAATCGGCACGAGAAAGATGAACCTGGTTTGCTCAAGTACATATCCGATCACTCCCAACACGCTCATGTCATCAAATAATCCATCAGACAATGTCGCCATTACAGATAACTTTTGACCCCACAAGGCCACAACTCGAACAAAGCAGAGACAACCTGGTTCGAGAGAAAATTAACAGAAACCAAGAAAAGACTTAGAAATCTCCCTCGAGCAATAAGCTTCAGGAGGATCCGACATTCTTTTGTCTTTCCTACCATATCTGTCTTTGAATTAGTAAAGGTTTTTTTGTTTATTTGATTGAATAGTCTATGGAGACATGTGTAGTCGTGATCATTAAAATTAAAATAAATGGGATTAGATTGAGCTGGAATTGGTTGTGTCCACATTACATTTTACACCATGTCTTAGTATTAATGTTGAGTTTATAATATTTTTAAGGCAATAATCATTATCTCTGACTTTTGTTTAATTTAATAATCTCTAAAGAGACTAGTTATTGTTGCATAGTTGGACTGATTAATGAAAGGTACTCTTTTGAATATTTTAAATGCTCACAACAATAACCTTATCCATCTAAATGCTTACACACAATGGAAAGGATACATAAACCAAAGTTTGTCTTTGTACAAAAGCATTTCTACATAAGAAAAAGGAAAATACATGTGTGAAATGGTCACTAAAGACAAGCGATTTAGATTGTAAAAAGAATGCGAGTAAGATGGGTCCTCTCATAAATGTAGACGATTAATCATGTACAACTACAAAGTCAATGATTAGTGGACCATTCTTTATCTGTTTAGGAGGAAGAAAAAAGTTATTCTACTATATTATTTAGGAAGTACATTTTGAATGTAACCTTAATTTTTGTAAGTAATTATATAGGTATGCCATTAAAAATAAAATTTTAAAGAGTAAATTAATTTAGCTCTTTAAGGATTAAAAAGTCAAATACTAATTTAATTAATTAAATTTAATTAAAAAACGAAATACATTATTAATTTCCAAAAATAATAACCAATCAAAATC
>Ga0041059_1003603_pt1 | contig 10410 bp, 6 predicted proteins | sample AraColnosormetaG_FD_56232 | JGI IMG/M metagenome (GOLD analysis project Ga0041059, IMG submission 56232) | Arabidopsis roots microbial communities from North Carolina, USA - Col MF nosort | ecosystem: Host-associated > Plants > Roots > Unclassified | place: USA: North Carolina | collected 2013-09-02 | reverse complement strand
ACTTTTAGGAGTATATTATATTCACTGATAATTTAATGATAGTTCTAGTTACTTTTTTCTTTTGTTTTTTTTTTTCTTTCTAATTTACTTATCTTTTTAAAAATTGATGATGATTACTTTGTGGTCGTTATTTTTTACAGCTTGGAGTTATGGTACAACTCGGTATTGGTATTGCTCACTGGAAATTTGAAAAACGCAGAGGTGGCTCTTGATGCACTAGCAATCTGGTAAATAAACAAGAATTGACCTTCTATATCTATTCTGATCTCCATACAAAACATTGAAACATAAATACATTTTCTTTAGTACTAACTTGACTCATAAGTTATAGTATTGTATGAGTAATGGTACATACAAATAATATATTATAAATCGACTAATCTTTTCCATTTATCTTCGCAGCATCAGCATAAATGCACTGGAGATGATGATAGCACTTGGGTTTTTGGCAGCAGTAAGGTGCATTGATACATATATAGATTATATACAACACACTTCACTTTATTGATACTATTTCTATATTATCTTTTTTTCTTGGTATGATCTTTTATTTATATATCATCTTATTTGTAATTATCTATATAAATAGTGTAAGAGTGTCCAACGAGCTCGGTAGTGGAAACCCCAAAGGAGCCAAGTTTGCAACATTGATAGCGGTTTTCACGTCACTCTCTATAGGAATAGTTCTATTCTTCGTTTTTTTGTTTTTGAGGGGAAGAATTTCCTACATTTTCACTACAAGTGAAGCTGTCGCGGCCGAAGTTGCTGATCTTTCTCCACTTTTAGCATTTTCCATCCTCTTGAACAGTGTTCAACCTGTTCTCTCTGGTATATATTTTAGCTAGTTGACGCGTAATGGTTATTATAGTATCGGATTCGAACCAATATTTGGAGTAGTATTTATCTATAATTGGTTTAAAACCTTAACAGGAGTGGCAATCGGAGCGGGATGGCAAGGATATGTGGCTTACGTTAACCTTGCTTGCTATTACCTTGTCGGAATTCCTATTGGTGTTATCCTTGGTTATGTTGTTGGTTTGCAAGTGAAAGTAAGTTTTTCAGTTTATATATTTTTCTTTTATGTTGAAAAGTAATAAAACTAACATAAAACTTTACTTCTTTAATTTTGAAGGGTGTATGGATAGGAATGCTTTTTGGAATATTCGTTCAGACTTGTGTGCTCACCGTCATGACTCTCAGAACAGATTGGGATCAACAGGTCAGAAGTTGATTACTATATAATATTCCCTGAATTAATTTGTTTAAGAAAAAAAATTGTAGTTTCTCCTTCCAAAATAATAAGTTTGTTCCTTAGCAAAAATAATAATTAGTTTGTTCAAGCAAGCTATGTTCTTGGATTGCAGCTTATACTGTTTGTTGCCACTTTTTTGTAGGTATCTACGTCGTTGAGAAATATAAACCGGTGGGTTGTACCAGAATCTAGAGATGCAAATCAAATTTCATCAGAGGAATAATTAATTTGGATTATGATATGAAGATATGATAGATTTAAAGATTATGATGATGTTCCTTTTTTATGAAATGTGAAAAAAAAAATTGATAAAAAATAAAGGTTGTTTACAGAAGTTTTTAAGGAGCTTGTGAATTACACAAAAACAAGAGCATACAAAGAAAAAACAGACCTTCACGTTACGGTCCATTAAATCTTGAACTGAACCACCGTAGCAACAGCCCTCTTAGCTTCCAATTTTCGTAGTACCTCAAAGACATGATTTAGCTTAGAGATTTTTATCTGAATATAATCAGCTTAGTGTTGAATTTGAGTTATATATACTCTTTTTCTCTCGGTGTTCTATTGTATTATGTCATTATGTGTGTAGAACTAGAATCGTCTCCTTTGCCCGTAAACATAGCCAAAATATTGTTAGTACCAAGAAACGTAAATTTGGCCATGCATATATATATAATTTACTCCATTTGTTACTACAGTTTTTTGGATTTGTTTGGTGACTTTAAAAATGTTTTCATGTTCGTGACCTCATGATGATGATTGATCGATTGTGAAAAAAGGACAGCTTTTGTAAGGAAATACCGATCTAATACTACAGTGACGCGACTGCTTACGTAGACTTCTTTGCCTCCTCTTGTCGTAGCTTTGTTTTGTTTTTTTCCTTTAACAAATCCTTATTCACAACCACAAACCCCTTTGTTGTTCATATGATCATATAAAATAGAAATATGCATACATTTCTTTTTTATCTTTAAATGTCATTTGCAGATTTATATCTATTTTTTTCTACAATTATTTATTAAAATTTAAATGCCAAATTGGTATCAACCACTAATTTGGGTTTAAAAACAAATACATATCTTTGTTGGATCAGAAGAATAGTTGTGGTATTGAACCGTTGGATTGAACCAGAATGTAAAGATTAAACGAGACTTCACAAACAGAACAAATAATATTTGTTCGGGAGAATTCTCTAATCTATATAACAATATCTTAAATAATTTAATTTCTTAAGTCTTTCTACCAATTTTTTTTTTTACAACCATATTTCATTAAGAAAGTTCAAAGGACTACTACAGAGGGAAGCCCAATTACTACAATGAAAATACAACCTAAGTTTTAAGAAAACCTAGATGCTGACACGTGTTGAAGTCTTCTGCTTCATCAAGCCACGCATCAGTTGATCGAGCGCTGCCGTGTTTTTCTCGCCAAACATCACCGCCTTAGATCAGCCACCGTCGATCCGTCGTGGAGCGATGGGTGGTTGCCTCCTGTCTGACGATCTCGAACCCAAGCCGTAAACGCCGAGAACCTCCAGATCTATCATATGGTATGCTTCAAGAGTTCTCCGAGCAAATCCAACTCCTGGGAAGTTCCATCACAGACAACACCTTTACTGATGCAGTCGAAACATTGCTCCAAATTCACGAACAAAGAAAGATAATGAAGATATTACTCCTCGAGATGATTGGGAGGATCGGATGAACCTCGAGGGGCAGTTGGACAAGAGATTAGTCTCGCCGTCGCGAGAAAACAAAAACCGGACTACTCTAGTAGACTGACATCCGACTAGAAGTCGAAAACTTATTTAAATCTAATATAAATCTATATCTACTAAATCAACAGTCACTTTATCACAAACTGCAACATTCTCCTGTTTACACGTAAGCAAAGTCTTAATTTATTGAGTTTTGATTTTTCTGAAGCGTAAAACAATAATTCTTTTCTCATTAACATAAATTATTAAAGAGATTTAATCCATAATTTATTTCTTTCTTTCTCGCCATCTTCATCACTATCTTCCCCATTCCCCATATCTTGCAACAGTTATTGCTAATTTATGTTGTTTCATCTTCTATGCAATTTTCTAATTACGAATCTCAAATTTTTCACATTCGGATCAGTTATTTTCTTTTCCGCCTGCTTTACACCATGACGCCATGGCAGATTAACAATCCTTACATTTTTTTTGCTGCTTGCCATTCTCAAACCAAAATTCATCTCACTCTCCCTTCTCATTCGAGGTCAGTTATGGCTGAAGAAGAGGTCAACCACAACGACTGTATATTCAATTAAGGTATCAAATTTGTAAAATTTCTGAATTATTATAATTTTCAGTTTTCCATATATTGTTTTGGCTTTCAGTTTTAACATCATTTTCTTTATACTTTGTGAATTATTACAATTTTCATCTAATCACATCTCATTGTTGGCTATTAATGTTGTCAAGAGAAAGTGTTTGAGAATCTGACTTTAAGACGACATGGGTTTCGTTTTCAGGATCCCGTGTGAAACATTTTCAGAAAAATAAAACTCTTACACGATCATGAGTCATGACTAACCCAATGACATGCTAAGGTTATCAATTCTCAATTAGTTCTTCCTTTATTTTTTATTTAAAAAAATAGTTGATCTTATATTTTTAAACTCAAATATAGTGCTAGACAAATTGACTTTTTGATTTTGTGAAATCACAGTAAAACAAAAAACGAAGCCATACAAGCACAAGATGTACTGATATACACTAGAGAAAACCAAAATTTTTTCAGTTTTAAAATGGTGATATAGATGAACACAAGAGTCATATATCTGAAAAGCTGAGACTATACGACAAAGGAAAACAGAAACAGAAGAAAAAGATATCCATAAGGTTGTAAAACATGTTTTCTCATGCAATTGAATCTTCAATAGAATTGGATTGATTACAAATTTATGGACCATTGGATTTTTGTTATGCTAGAATCTTTAGAACTTTGGAAATTTCGAGTTATGAGGTTTAGAAGTTAGGCATTATTGAAATTGTACGACGAATAGACTATATAGAGAATATATATTTTATTTTTTATTTTTTGGGCAAAAAAGAATATGCTTTTACCTGTTTTTCTAAAAAAAAGTTATCTTACACAGGACACACTAAAGATAACGCTTTCAAACAAAAGAATTTATTTTTTATCAAATTATTTTTGTCCCGAACGTAGTCCAGGCTTCATACTAGTAATATTTATAAGTCCGAATAAATCCGAAAATAAACCCAGACGATATAGAGCCTCTTCTCTCTGAAAAATTAGAAGAGATAAAAGAAAAGAAACTCTCTTGTATTTTGCAAGATTTTATTTTCGGTTTAACGGAAATCGCCTGCTCCCCAAAAAAAAAAGAGTTTTTTTAACTGAAATAAGTCTTTCTACCAATCTTGTTAGCAGAAAAATGTGACAATAGTAGTAGTTCGATACGCTCGTGACTTGATTCTTGTCTTTTTATGGTTTATGGTGTAGCAAAATTAAATAATTGTTAGTTTTTCTATTTTATTATATAAAACAATATAGAATGATTTAATTATTTTATTTCTTAGAATGTTTTATAAGTTTCAACTTTCAATACATGACTATTTGTATTTTATAATTGGTTGAATCAAATATCAAATAATAAATTTGTTTACTAAAACATTATTATATATTTTCTATATTATGAAACATAGGTAGGTTTGTTAGTCAAAATAAATGGTCTATAAAATGCAAGATATCTTAGCTAGGTGTCTATAAACCACTCACTGCTACTTGCTGCTTGGCGTAGACGGCTTTTCGTTTCCCAATAAAAATGACGATTTTTAAGCAAACAAAAAAACATTAATCTATAAAGACAACAAAAAAAACAGAGTTGTTCTCATAAACCAATTCATACACAAACACTCTAGTCTCCTCTCTTTTTCTCTGCCTTCTCTCTTTTATTTATTCCCTCCTTCCCTCTGGTCCTCCATCAGATACAACAACAGAGACTCCAAGATGGCCGGAGGAGGAGGAGAGCTCACGGCGGCTTTGTTGAAAAAGACGGCGGAGAACGGCGGAGAAGAGAAGGATGAGTTAGGGTTGAAGCAAAAGGTTTGGATTGAATCAAAGAAGCTATGGATTGTGGCGGCGCCAGCGATCTTCACGAGATTCTCAACGTTCGGAGTTTCAATAATAAGTCAATCTTTCATCGGCCATCTTGGTCCTATAGAGTTGGCTGCTTACTCTATCACCTTCACCGTTCTCCTCCGGTTTAGTAATGGTATCTTGGTGAGTACTTTCTTCAATTATTACTCTCAATTTTTTTACCAACAAGTTAAATCATTTCTTCAAACATTGAAATCTTCGTGATACTATTACTGACCATTCATAAATTAAACGCGTTTTTTGTTTGTCATAACCCTTAGAAATAACTTTTCATTAATCTATTTACCGGTGATTGCCTTAGAATGCATAACTATGCAATAAATTAAATTGTGGTACCTTACTGAAAATAGAAAAGAAAACATTGAAAAATGATTATGACAAGTCTTTTTTCGGGAAAGAATAATTTCTCTTTTTTTTCTGTTCAACAATTCCTTTTGTTGCACATTAAATATTATTGACTAACAAATGAAAAATCAGAAATATAATTAATTCTTCCAAAACTCAATAATAAAGCACAGCATGTTTTTGATTGGTCAGAATTAAGAAGAAAAAGAAAAAACAGAACTACTGATTGTAATTTATAAATGGTTCCTTTTGACGGATAATTGAAATAACATAAATCATGTGAGTCCTGACAGTTGACACTGCTTGACGTAACATGCGGTGGTTTCTTGCGAACCACATATCAAATTTGTAGTCTCTTCTCGTATTTTCCACAATTTTGTAGAATAATGCAGTAGAGAAATAATTCTATACCAGTTTTTAAAAAGTTAAAGGGTTTATTATACAAAAAGAAAAAGAAAAAGAGAAGGGTTTATTATACTATAACCTTAAAAGAAAAGGTGTAGGAAAAGTATTGCAGTTGATAAATTATTTTTGGGAAGACAAGTTTGACAAGATTTTTCAATGGCAGTCCACTTAGGAGGCGTAACCACTCTCCACCCTGAAAATCAAAAGTTGTTTCATATTTTACATGTTTTCAGTATACAACTCCAAAAGTACCATCATATCAAAATTTTGTCGAAGCTTTTAAGCCATACACTAGACGCCATAAAGAGCCAAAAGAGAGACAAATAGGATCTAATTATTGAACTATCAGACAAAAAGAAAGTTTTGAACTCTTTTTATATACCTTCTAATCAAAGTCAAGTCACTACACTGTAACAACGTTTGAGCTAGATCCTGATAATTTTACATACTCATCAAAATTTGGTTCAGTTTATATGGTCTTGAATGATTTTGTATGGAATGTTATTTTGGCTAACATTTATTATGAAGCTATGTAGATGTCTCAACTTTGGTTATTATAACTATCGTGTAATAACGAACCGTAATGCAGTTAGGTATGGCCAGTGCATTGGAAACACTATGTGGTCAAGCCTACGGAGCTAAACAAAATCATATGCTCGGGATCTACCTCCAAAGGTCATGGATCGTCCTTACAGGTTGTACCATTTGCCTCACGCCCGTCTATATCTTCTCTGGCCCTATCCTCTTAGCCTTAGGTCAAGAGGAACGCATTGTCCGTGTGGCTCGGATCATAGCCCTATGGGTCATAGGCATCAACTTCTCTTTTGTGCCTTCCTTCACTTGCCAAATGTTCCTCCAAGCTCAGAGCAAGAACAAGATCATTGCCTACGTGGCTGCTGTCTCCTTAGGGGTCCATGTCTTCTTGTCGTGGCTACTTATGGTTCATTTCAATTTTGGGATCACTGGTGCTATGACCTCTACGCTAGTTGCGTTCTGGTTGCCTAATATTGCCCAACTCTTGTTCGTCACGTGCGGTGGGTGTAAGGACACATGGAGAGGATTCTCTATGATGGCCTTCAAAGATTTATGGCCCGTCTTCAAACTTTCTATGTCTTCCGGTGGAATGCTTTGGTAAGGTTTCCTCTATTTTTTTAAGCAGCAAACCATATAATTATCAATTAGTCTAGGATTTGATCCTAAAGTTTTGGTTACAATAGAAATTCATATGAATAGCTTTACATGTAGGTGATATGAAGTTTCTAATTAAACTAGTAAGAGTCAAGTCAAAACCACATGCTCTTAAGTTTTTTACTTACTAGGAATGACTTTCAAAGACTGACAGTTTGAAATAATCAATGTCGTATAAGTAGACTACCTTACTAAACTATATTTACATGTACGCATATTGAGAAGTTTATGATTATACAATAATAATTATCACTTTATGGCCGTTATTTTGGGCAGCTTGGAACTATGGTACAACTCAATCTTGGTACTGCTCACTGGAAATTTGAAAAACGCAGAAGTGGCTCTTGATGCACTAGCAATCTGGTAAACTAACACGACATGACCAATACCGATTAATTCAAACATCTATTCATTTTATTTAAAATGTAGTATGCGTAAATAAACTATTCTTAACCATTTATTTTATATAGCCTCAACATAAATGGACTGGAGATGATGATAGCACTTGGGTTTTTGGCAGCTGCAAGGTACATACATATATTAATTCATACATATACACTTCACTTTATTAATTCTATTTATGTATCGGTCTTCTTCCTTGTCTTTTCTCTAGCGTAAGAGTGTCCAACGAGCTCGGTAGTGGAAACCCCAAAGGAGCCAAGTTTGCAACACTAACCGCGGTTTTCACATCACTCTCTTTAGGAATAGTTCTATTCTTCGTCTTCTTGTTTCTGAGAGGAAGAGTTTCCTACATTTTCACTACAAGTGAAGCTGTCGCAGCCGAAGTTGCCGATCTTTCTCCGCTTTTAGCCTTTTCCATCCTCATGAATAGTGTTCAACCCGTTCTCTCTGGTATGTATATTAGCTAGTTGGCGCGAGATGGTTATTATTACAGTATCGAATATAAACCGATATTTGAAATATTATGTGTCTTGGATCGGTTTTAACCTTAACAGGAGTTGCCGTCGGAGCTGGATGGCAAGGATATGTTACTTACGTTAACCTTGCTTGCTATTACCTTGTCGGAATTCCTATTGGTATTATCCTTGGTTATGTCGTTGGTTTGCAAGTGAAAGTAAGTTTTATTTTCTTTATAATTTTCTCCTTCTTTATAACGGTCTTGAAAACAAAAATGTGTGAAAGTAAAAAAATTAACATAAAAAAAGTTATTCTCTAAATTTTCTTAGGGCGTATGGATCGGAATGCTCTTTGGAATATTCGTTCAGACTTGTGTGCTTACCGTCATGACTCTGAGAACAGATTGGGATCAACAGGTTATAAATCGATTACTATGTTTTCTAATTTGTTCCTAGCAAGCTATGTTTTTGGTGCTTATTCTTATACCGTTTGTTGCCAAATATATTAGGTGTCAACGTCGTTGAGACGTTTAAATCGGTGGGTTGTACCAGAATCTAGAGACGTAAACCAAGTATCATCAGAGGAATAAATTGGATTCTAGATTGTCTTTAGCACCGTCACATTTTATTCTTAAAAGCTAAAATGTAACTTTTAGGCTATGTTCCAAGATTGTGAAGACAAGAATATGACAAATTTGGGTCGATTTGATGTCCTCGCAACTAACTTGTAATAAGATTCTAATGTTTAACCAAAAAACGAAAACGAGATCCTAATTTTTGGATTAACACTAGATAGTGTTACATTTAGCTATGATTCATCAAACACAAAATTATTTTGGGGTTTATAACCAAAAAAATAAAAATAAAAATAAAAAATTTACTATTTATGTGAAAAGAATAACAAAAATTAAAATATTTGGGTGACCTTCTCAAATAGTATAGAAAATCACACCAATTTTATTTTGTACTATTTGAGATATTCATGGTAAGAAACCATAGAGCGATGCTCTAAAGTCTAAATAGTGACAGTTTGGTTTTAAAACATTTAAAACAAATTTGTTGACTAATAGAACTGAATTTTTTTTTGTCTCATTTAACAACTGCAATTGTAACATATATATATTTTTAATAGAAATAAATTAACAAACTTTTTTTGATGATTTATGAAAACTATTTAATGATATAAATGTTTGGATACTAAACTTGAATTATTTCTCCGTCGGCTTTGTTTGAAAATATATAGAAAAAACAATTAACGGGCCATGTGCTTGTTGCAAATAATCTATTTATTTTTCATTTTAGGAATTTTGTTTCTCGGCACGAGTTGGGCTGATTTTGATAAGCCCACATGACATTGTTTTAGGGTTTCTGTTTTTCTTCTTTATACTTTTTAAAACGCGGCCAGTGAATAATTTTCTAAGGTTTATGCTTTAATCAATGAGATCAGTTAGAGAGAGAGATAGAGAGTTTTGTACAGAAAAACTCCATAGTGGTTCATATTCACAACTTTATCCTTCAAGTCCAAAAAATACAAAATAATCTTATGAAGTCCAAAATAATACGCAATATAATCTTTTTTTCACTATTGTCAAATTTAAATTTTTTGATAAATAATATACCAAATCAAAGATCTCTAGATAAGGAGTTCAACTTTATCTTCAGAATTCTCAAAAACTAATGTATGAGATCGTGAAAACATTCTAATATATGTAAAATTAAAAAATGGACTATATTGCGTATTATTTTGTATTTTTAGGACGTATAGGATAAAATTATAAAAATAGACGATTTTAAGGTTTTTTTTCATAAAACCTTTTTTTTAATACAAGTTAAATAATTTTTTTGTAAATAATTTTTTGTTGGAATGTCAAATTTATTCAACAAAAGAAAATGATTACAAAGAGTTTTGAAAGCTAAAAAATAGAGAAAATAAACGTGAAAAGTAGAAACAAAAATAATGGAATTGGCGCCACTTACATCATTACAGAAAGTTCAAAAGGCCTAATTCTGACACAATATTATTAACGGGCCATGGGCTTAATGACAATAATAAACTTTTCTCACTTTTGAGTTTTAATAAGCCCACATTTGCTTTAGGGTTTCTGCGTCTCTACCTTTAAATTGCTTCCGACGATTCATAAACTAGGGTTTCTGCCTTTAGCCGTCGTGAGAGAGAGAGCAAATCGAAGAGAGAGCAAAGAGAAAATAATATGTT
>Ga0041059_1003602_pt1 | contig 10412 bp, 4 predicted proteins | sample AraColnosormetaG_FD_56232 | JGI IMG/M metagenome (GOLD analysis project Ga0041059, IMG submission 56232) | Arabidopsis roots microbial communities from North Carolina, USA - Col MF nosort | ecosystem: Host-associated > Plants > Roots > Unclassified | place: USA: North Carolina | collected 2013-09-02 | reverse complement strand
TTTTTTTTTTTTTTTGTTAAAAAATCGGATCATACATGAACCTAAATATGATATGAATTATCTCTAACATTTCTAATAATAAAATGTTGTTTGATGGACGATTATGAACATCTCTTGCATGTTCCAGCTAAATTCCTCCGATCTTCTTTTTTCCAGCTAAATTCATAGATATCAAATCGAGAATTCAAATTCAGTATACAAATTACAAAACTTTTGGAAAATATATATGCGTGTCTTTATAACACGTTTCTTGCTACAATATGTTATTTATTCTTATTAATTATTGAATGAGACTTTCTACCCAAAAAAAAAATTATTGAAAGAGACTTTTTTTGGTAGAACTAGTAGAAAAAAACTCATAATAGAAAGTATAAAGGGACTACTATCTTTAAAAAAAAATACAATTACCTCGTTTTCGAATGGCCCAGGAACTCTGTAGTTGTGGCTATGGATCTGCTTTCCTGGCCACGATTTTATACCTAAAGATATAGATAGTTCTGATAGTTTTAGATTATATGTTAGATTGAAGTCTTAAGTTATTCATCAAGATCGGACGATGTATCTAGAAAATTGTAATCTAAAATCCAGCAGTGGCAAATGATTCAATCACTAACTGGTTTTTATAAGGGTAATATTAGAAACTAACTATAAAATTGAAAAGAATCAAGTAACTAACAATTGTCAGTTTTTCTACGGATAAATAACTATATGACGGCATAAGAAAATACAAAACTATCCTTGCAAGTTGAACCAAAAGCAGACTTATGTAGATATATTTGATGTTTTTTAGCAAATCGCATGAAACATGTTAAAATAGCACGATATTTATAAAAAATATGACATTTTATAACGTACATTTTACACAAATAGCATGTTATATAAACAAATATCGTTTTATTTGAAAAGTTGAACCAGGAGCAAGCTTATACGAAGATAAAATAATAGATTTAAGAAAGTTTTAACATTTAAATCATGTTTTTAGAAGAAATTACATGTGATTTAAATAAATAATGTGTTATATGAAAAAGTAGCATGTTGGGAGAGAGAGATTTCTAGTTATCACGTGTAATTCAAAAAAGTATCGTCGTATAAAAGAAAATAACATACAATTTAAAAAGAAAACATAACGACGGAGATTCCAAGAAAGAATCAAAATCGAATAAAAAATGACAAATCTTCTGCAAATTGAAGGAGAGATGATCTATCAATATAAATAACGTTTGAGAGCCTAGATTTATCGAAAAAGAGATCGGGTGGTTGTGATGGTGGAAGATGTGGTGGTTGTGGTGATGGGAGAAAGAAAGATGAGATGATTCTAAGTGTTTTATTTGATTTTGAAAAATACCATGTAATATATATAAAATACGAAAAATGGGTAAAAAAGTAATTGCAAGTGAAGAAAGAGAGTGTGGTCTGACACCATGGCTATTTTGTTAGTTCTTTTACAATCCATAGTTTTATAAAAAATGTTACATAAATATATGTGAGAAAACAAAGTTATTTTTTTAAAAATAAAATAAGTAGTTAGAAAATGATCTTTACCAGGAATATGAGCAACGTTTGGTTCTGTATAGTGTCCACTGCAAACAACAACGGCGTCAAAGATCTCATCGTGGGAAACACCGCCAGAGGTTTTAGACCAGACCCTCCATTTCCCGTTAACCGGTTCAACCCGAACCACCTCGATCTCGAACCGAACCATCTCCTCTAGGTTAAACTCTCTAGCAAAGTCTTGAAGGTACGCAAGAACTTCCATGTGGCTCGGATACCGTCTCGAGTCTCTTGACTCGTCATCGAAACGAGGCACAAAAGGGAAGTCCGTGAAACCCATACATTCTCGTGGGAGGTTGGTTCGGAGAGACTCGTACACGCTCGAGTGGACTATGGAACGGGTTGGGTCAAGGCTAAGCGGGTCGGATTCGGCTTTGGGTGAATAGATCCAGAGACCTCCTACTTCTTTCTCCCGCTCTAATACGACAACAGTGTGACCTTCACGACTGAGCTCCCTAGCCGCTACGAGACCGGCTGCTCCGGCTCCGATGACTACCACGTGTTGAGAACTGATCGGGTTTTGAGCTGGTGCCATATATTTGAACTTTATGGTATGGTGGATTTTTCTTTATTTGGTAGGAGACTGTCGTATGATCTCTGTGTTTTGGTTAAAGGTCGTTCCGTGCTATTAATGGGCTTATATAATAGAACTGAAACAAGATGGCTAATCATCATCATTTTCGTACTTTAACCAAAAACAAAAAAAAAACCATCTTTGTTGTAAGAACAATATACTTCATACAAAAATATTCGATCATTCTATTGTAAAAATGGAAGGGGAAATATCCGAAAAAGCACAATTTATTTTGTTATAAAATTAGCTGAAATTGTTTTGTTGTCAGAACAATACACAAACTAATTTAACTTAATAAAAGAATATGATCGAATTTAAAATCTGATTTTCTTCATTCAACAACCGTTACCGGTGTAAACCAAATCGTCAAAATAGAGTATATAGGCATGGCTGCCAGCTTGAACTAAAATAGTAAGAGACTTTTGACGGATCTAGGAGTAGTGAAGCATAGTGATCCGATGTTGATGTTTTGTGATAGGAAATCAGCATTGCACATTGCTGTTAACCCAATGTTCTATGAGAAAACTAAAAATATCAAAGCGGATTATCTTAGTATAAGAGATGTGGTTCAATATTATTACATATAATGTTCGAACCACATAGCCTTGAGAAGTTCCTGTTTTAGCTACTTGTCCAAGTTGAGCGTTTGTGATTTACATATATACTCAAACTTGAAAGGAAGTGTTAAAGTTTTATATGGTTCTACAATTTTCGGAGATATATGTTTATTAATTAGAGTGGGTACGGGATAAATCTTATGTTAAGATAAGGATTAGTAAGTTTAGTGCTTAAATTAATATATATAATTGTGTATTAGTGTATATATATATTGGTGCATGTGATCAATAAACTTAACTTTTCCCAAATCATCTTGAATTTTGAAACCATATTGAAAAACCATTGTTAAAAATATTTTCAATAACTGGATATTAAAATATTTTCCACAATCAATACTTCAATAGTTCTAGTTTTAAAATTCATAATAGAAAAACATAGGATTTATCATTTTAACATTAATTATTTAAAATGTGTGATTAAATTCATATATACCTCAAATGAAGAAAGAGAAGGAAGAAAAATATTTCATCCATTTCAAAATGTAAGATGTTTTGGAAGTTAGGACAGAGATTGATAAAATTTATGCTTTTAGTCAAATATATATTTTTAATAAGAAATACTCGGTGAAAGCCAATGAAGAAAAACAGTCATTTAATTCTTTATAAACCTTTTAGATAAAACTTTTTAATTAATATTTCTTTTATATGAAGATATGAAAACATCTATATTTTGACTCAAAAGAAAAACTCTAAAACAACTTATATCCCGTTTTAAAACGGAAAGAGTAAGTTTTAGCTTGGATATTACAATTTCTTAATTACATTTACCGATTTACGGACCTTGATTGCATTTTGAAAGGGACGGGCCATGGACCCAGACCTAACCGCAAATGGATGGACACGTACCCTCTCTTTCATTTATCTTCTTCAACGAATAGCCACCTAAAAGTACGAAGGCTTGGACCGTTCGGTTAATTGCGTTTTGTGGGTTGAGTGAAATATTTAATAAGCTTACTATTTAAATCGTCAAGTCATGTTATTTCAGTCTTTGCATAATTCACGTGTTTTGCTACCCGGCAAAATCGGCAACTTTATCTCAATCATTGTAGAATCAAGTGAAGAATAAACGTGACACAACTACCCGATTTTTGTTTGTAGCTTGTACATTTCTTCCTTTATTTTTTTTTGACATCCGTAAATTTCTTTTTTCTTTTTAGTAAATTTCTTGATTTTTTCTAATCCAGAAAAATCAAATTCTGACTTTATCCATCAATAATAGAGTTTTATGCAAAAAAAAAAACAATCTTAAAATCAACAATTTTTCAACTACCATTCATGTCGAAAAAATGCAAAATCATATGAAGTAAAAAAATAATACGGTATTGTATATAGCCTATTTTAACAACTTTACATATATTGATTTCATATAATTATTCTGTATTTTTTGGACGTGAAGGATAAAATTACAAAAATAAACGATTTTGACGTTTTTTGGTACAAAAACCATCAATAACATGGTCTTAGATCTTAACCATATATGGTTCCTACAAAAGTCTTATACATTAACTTTGTGTAGGTGATCAATCTACATCAATAATTTGGTCTTGTAGGGATTCTTCAAAAGTCATCATGTAGGAAACATTTTTAAGATACATTAGTCGATCAAGCATCCCTTACCCTTGGGTATAATAACTAGAGCATATAGATCAAAGATTGGACTACCGAGTAAAGCATCATGAGCAGTAAAAACAAGAGTTATCCGCGAAAGTAATGTCGGTTTTATATGTGATAACGCATGCTTGAGTTCGAGTACGAAAAAGAAAAATAACAAATTTGATAAACCGATAGCGAGGAAGGCTTTTCGAAAAAAAGCAGAGTCAAAACTTGTTTTTATCTTTTATCGTTCTATATTATTTTTGATAATTTTGATGATATGTTTGTATAATTGGTTTGAAAACTTGTTTTTTCTCCTTAACGTCTTAATAAATGAAACAGAGTAATAAAGAAACAGAGTAAAAAAAACAGAAATACAGAGAAAACGGACTGCAAAACATAATAGATTAGAACCAAAGACAAAACGGAAAAAGCTCATCCCATGCAAGAGTTGTACTTTAGACGTCATCGACTCGAACGGCTTTCCACTGCTATCCGTTCATGCAACCAAGCCGGACCACCCAACGCTAGGTATGAAAACTTGTTTAGAAATAATAAAAGACGTTAAAAAATCAAACTCTCAAAAGATAACTAGCAACAGTTTCTCACTCTTTCCAAGCAATATAAATGGGCCTTGGACCCTATTTTGCAAAACTAAAATATAAATTGAAGGCCCTTATAAGCTAATGAAGTTGATAAAACGAAAAAAGTTTGGCCTTGTGCCGTGGGCAGAGCCCATAAACCGGCCTGACTTCATGCCTTATATAGATTACATAGATCTACTATTTGTTTTGGTAATTAGATTTCTTTGTTACCATAACCATTTGCTCGCTCTTTTATTTTTATTTTGGGCAGCTTTTATTGTTTTTGGCAGTCTTGCTCGCTCAACCTAAATTTCCAAATCTAACATAAAAACAATTCAAATTTCCTCTGAGTCAAATTACAAAAGGAAATATACAATCATTGTGAACACAAAGAAAACAATTGAATATACAATGATAACTAGAAAAAATGGAAACAAAAATATTAGAATCTAAAATATTTTTGTTTTAATATAAGAAAGTGTTTTGCTTATGCCATTGATGGAAATAGAAAAATTATTGTATGGTTTTTGATATTCTTTTGAAAGTATGTCTTTGAGTTATAAAAAAATAAAAAGGATAGAAACGAAGTTGATATATATAAACATAAAAATGTTTGCTAATTGTGCCCACTAACACAATAATAACCACTAATTCTCAATCTCTCTAAAAATAAAAAATAATAAAGAGAAACACTTCTCGCTCCTCATGGTAAGATTTCTTCTGTAATTCCTATAACCCTATACAAACAGACCTGACATATATATATATATATATCTGTTGATTACATCTCAAAGACTCTAACCATGAATATTGTCTTACTAAGATTACTTCTATTTGTCTCATAGGTCTGTTGGTCAATCTAACAATTGAAAGCTGCAATTTTATTTTCTGGGTAATGATTCTTCTCTCTTGTTTTCCCTATTAAAATTATACTGTCTTTGAATTAGTTTTTGAATTATTCATAGTAGGAATATATTGATTTTTCCTCATTATATATTAATTGTTCTTTTGTCGATAATTTTGGTTAGTCATCATTGAAATCTCCGGTAAAAGTCATACTTAATGATCAAAATCATTTCTTTGTTAGTGTCACGAAATTTGCATGTTTAGAATAGATGCATAAGAAGAGAAATTGATTCTCTCTGTCTATGTATGTGAATGATCAATACAAGTTCAGTTTTTCATGAAATTTTCTGCAAATTAGGAAGGTTTTTCAAAGGATTTTGGATTCAGAACCTTTGAAAATCTGAATATATTTACTTTTAAACAATGATTAATGGTTTTAGTTACTTCTAATTAGATCAGTACCTGATAAAAATCTTAGTCAAATTTGTTATTCGATTTTAGTTCTTGATAATGGTTCTGTACAGCAATATTCAATAGTTATTTATATTTGTCATGTTAGAAGTTATGCAGCCATAGATTATGTGTATACATTTTCATAGCTAGTTTTCTTTTGTAAATGAAATCATTTGGAATCTGTAAAGGCCTGATTCTAGGGTTTAAGCTCGATTCTCTGTTCCAATTTTTGTGGCAATGTCACAGTTCTAACGATTTAGTTGATGTTTTGAGTATGGATTGTCTCATTATATATCCATTGCATTTGATAGAGAGACGTCCTATGGAGAAAATAAGACAAAAGGCATTGTAATGTATCTCCACGGTTTGTCCAAGGACGAAATTTTGTGCAAGAAACGTTTTGAATCGTATGAAGAAAGTTCTAAGAAAAATCAAATTAGAATGGTCACTCTTTTTGGGCAGCAGGTAAAGATTTTTAACGTTATGTCGCTAGTATACTATTTTAAATCTTTTTGTTCTCATTGTTGCCTTTGTTCTTAATTAAAATAGCAAAAATACATGTTCATCAACTCTCATTTCAGGTGTATACAGCAAGAGACGAGAGCTTTGTGTCGTGTAATGAGCAGGTGAATAGAAACTGCCTTAATCCACTGATGGAAGATTGTGATCTTCAACTTCCTGAAAATCATGAAAGCGTCGAATACCGAGAATTCCACAGCATTGGTTCTTCCCAAGATAGCATAGATTTGAGGATTGAAGCATATGGCACAAATTTGTGTGGCAAGAAAAGTGAGAAAGTGAATATTTCAGATGGATCATGTTTGCTGGATCTTAATAAACCCCCGGCTTACGAGCCGGTTTCAATTGATCATCAATGCGGTTTAGATGGTGTACATGAAAAAGATTGTTCAGCATCTCCAGCTTCATGTTGCACCGCAGAAAACAATTCAAGGACTGAAGGAGAAGATTCGTGTGAAGTAATTCAAATGGCAGCTGAATGTTTAGTCCACATCTCAGCTGTTTCTCATAATCAAAGTCACGGTGTCCAAGAACCGGGTCGTTCTTGCGATTCATTTGAGCTACATACTTTAGAAATAAGAGAAACTGTCCCTGAAGAGCTCTGTTGTGTATCATCAAAGGCCATATATGACTTCAGTAAGAAGAAAGAGTTTGGAGTCAAGCTGAGAAGAGGGAGGAGAATGAAGAATTTCCAAAAGGAGATACTCCCGGAGCTTGTATCGCTCTCTAGACATGAGATTCGAGAAGATATTAACCTCTTAGAGACGGTTTTTAGATCGAGAGATTACAAGAAAATGCAGGGGAAGACTAAAGATGGAAAATGCAAACCAAACCTGAGAAACACCAAAGGTTTGACTCAAACGTATGTAGGTAAAAGAAGGAGATGATGAAATTCACGGTGCTTGAGGTCTTATAGACATTTGCTCTAGCTCCATTGGTTTAGCTTTAACATATAGCAGTTTTCAAAATCATTCACTATATTGAAAGTTAGAGGAGGAAGTTGGAACTTTGTTCGAGTCTATGATCTTCAAAGATTAGTTGGTTCTTTTAAATTCTTGAAAGATTCGCTAGGACTGATTCCGTAAATTATTTTATGGGCCTAATGGGCCCAACAGGCCTAATTGTTTTTTTTTTTACATCAACAGGCCTAAATTTTACGCTTCTGTTATTTCTTCAATTTTTCATCACTTGTGCATTCTAAATATTCTTCTCCCTGCGGATCCAATGTAACTTTCATGATTTCTCATTTTCAATTTTTACTCTTTTTCTCTTCTTCTTTTTTTGACTTTAAATCTTTTACAAATGCTCTTTAGTGGGAATCACTTTTCACTGATTATTCCTTCTTTTGAACTACTCTCATCTCTCAGTTAAAATTTTGAAATTATTTATTTTATATTAAAGAAACGTTACAAAATTTGAAATTTTCCAACTATAGCTTTTCGCTTTAAGGAAGTAGTCGTGTAAGTAACGTAAAAGATATTTTAGTGGATAAAATATTTTACTATAGATGGAAGAAAATTGAATGTAGAATCAAAACCCAACTGTAAAAATTAATAACAATTGACTGTGTAATAAAATCTATTAATGGCATTGTAAAAGCCAACGCACCAAAATATTCACTATTTACGACATCATTTAATAAGAAAATATTTTACTACTAGTTGGGAAAGAAAGAAAGAAAGAAAATCTACTAATTGCCATTTTTTCTTGTCGTCAACAAAATTAATTACCATTTATCAACACAATTTTCTACCAATTTTACATTGGAAATAAAAACAAATCCCTAAACATTAGGGGAAAATTGCGTTGATAAATGAAATTACAATGTCAAAAAGTTAGAAACTAAAATAACTTTTATTTTTTTGAATTTTTACAACCGATAGATTATGAGAAAACAAGGCAACACCGCACGTGTATCGAACACGAGCAACTCTCCGTCGTCACCACTCACTGAGTCAAACCGTGACCTCAAATCCGAGTCATACTTTAACTCGTTTTGCTTAGTGACCCGACCCGCTATGACCCGACAAACCAACATTGCCTTCCTCCCTTTCCCACCGCCAGCTTTCTCATTCGCCGTGCTACTTCCGGCAAACGTATATATCGACGCGCCACCGCCTTTTCCTCCCAAAATACCCCACGCGCTGCCACCTCCACCGTAACTTGGACCCAAACAGTAAAACCTCATTGTTTCATTCCCGTCGGCAACCGAACGCGCGTTCTCTTCACGCGCTTTCCCCACGCTCCTAGCTTTCACGGCTTCACGATACTCTTCGAACCGGGTCAAAGTCTTAGACCCGTTTTGCACTTTGAAAATCATTTCGACCCGACCCGAAAACGGTTTCGGACCCCAGCTCGTCTGAAAGATAATCTCCACCACATTACGTGACTGATGACCTTCCGATAGCTCCGTCAATGTCGGTAAAAACGGATCACGATCACGAACTCCGGTTGATCGGATCCGGGTTGATGGTGATAAAACCGGGTCGGTTTCTCGTTTATCCGGTTTTGGATTGGGTTTCTTCGGTTTAGGTTTGGGTTTTTTGGTTTCGATCACATCTTTTAGACTCTGTGTGCTTTTTCTGCAACTGTAGCTTGACATGAGATGTTTCGGACTCGGGCTCGGATTCGGGTTCGGGTTTTTAATCGGATTGTAAACATCATCGAAAGCTTTCGACTTGCATTGTAACGATTTGACCCACCCATTTGCCATAATCAAGATCCGGAACCAAAGCTCTCTGTTTTTTGTTTTTCTTTCAGTCTCTCTCTCTCTCTTTAAAAACTTGGAAAAGAAACAGAAGCAGAAGAAGAAAGCAACATGGCGCGATGATGATGATGAATATTAAAAGTGTACGTCGAAACTTGGGAGTGTAAATTACGGTATTACCCTTTAGTTTAATATAACATAGTAATTTTTTACAACATAAATTTATTTTTTTGATTTATGTAAGATGATTCTACGATATGACCCCATTCCTTCATATCACTTTTGTCTTATTGATTTTAAGTTTTTTCAAAAAAATTATAAGAATGGAAAATTTGTTTTTTGATTTTATGTAAGGTAATGCAGAAAAACAAGACGGAAATAAATGTAAGATAAAAATTGACAGCCGGATTTTATTGTTTTTATTTTGGTACAGTCTTGTGATTCTTGTCTTTTTTTTATCATAAATGGATCACAAAAGAACACGAATAACATTTTTTAAAAATACGTCAACTTCGTAACTCTATTTGTTTTTATCTCAACAATAGAATTTCACATGTAATGTCTATTCAAGTCAATTAAGATATCTGGATCTCTTAGTCGATGACAAAAATATTTCGAAATCAACGTAAATTTTACGCTATCTTACAAAAAATATTCAATACAAAATAATGATTTCATTTCAACCTTTTTCTTAGAATACGCATTTCTACTTAATTTGTATATCTTGTTTATCATACAAATTATAAGTTTTCTTCTTGTCATAATTAATTAAAGCTAGTGAGCTAAAACAAAACTATATGTATTTCTAATTTTCTACACCATAGAATTTTGTAAGAATCACGATTCATTGTCGTCTTTGAATCAATCAGTGGTCAATGGTAGCTTGTTTGTAACTTTAAAAGTAAAACACCAAAATAATAAAAGATTCGAAGATGAATTAGAGAAAAATTGCACACAAAAAAAAAAAA
>Ga0041059_1003601_pt1 | contig 10416 bp, 14 predicted proteins | sample AraColnosormetaG_FD_56232 | JGI IMG/M metagenome (GOLD analysis project Ga0041059, IMG submission 56232) | Arabidopsis roots microbial communities from North Carolina, USA - Col MF nosort | ecosystem: Host-associated > Plants > Roots > Unclassified | place: USA: North Carolina | collected... | reverse complement strand
TTTTTTTTTTTTTTTTTTTTTTTTTTTTTCTTCTTGTTCAATGGGTTGTATATGTAATATGGGAGGGAGGATTCGAGTCGATTTTTATAATTTTTCTGTACTATTTAATGTCTCATTGTGTATGGATTCAGGTTTCGAGTCTACAGACAGAAGGAAAAGAAGAAAAAAAATCTATCTTTGAAAGACTTCTCTTATCATCTACAAATCTACATTTGTCACACTCAATTGGGAAGTTGTGACAACATGAGAAGAGACGAGAGAGTTATGTTTTGTTCAAATCCGACCACAAAAGTTGATTTGAGATTTACTAAAAACGCACTACTAGGAATGTGGTGAATATTTCTACAAACAAAATAGAGTAAAATACACGTTGAAGAAATAAGAGAAGTCGGAGACAATGCAGTGATGCTTGCGGGTACAAAATATTAGATCCTTGTCTCTAAGGAGCTTCTTCTAACTAATTCTCCGATTCGGAATCAAACCTAGAAGTGATCATAAATCTTTCTGATTACTTAGTGATGGATTCAACACAAGCCTTCTTATTTCCTACGCTTTCCCTGCAGAGACATAAAGTTTTTTTTTAGTTAGGATCAGAAATAGATGGTCTGTCTGCTTTGCATGAATTAACCAGTAAAATGAAAAACTCTTTTTATGTTTTGGAAATGATTTTGAGTACCGAGCTCACATAATCATCCATTGACAGCTGCTTTCGTTTCTTCAGAAGAGATGAAGGGCTCTCATTTGCTTGCCTACCCGAAGGTCGTTTTGATGGCGTTGCACTCTGAAACAAGTTGTAGAACAGATCATGAGAAACAATTCCACAGCATCTCATCAGTAAATGAAAATGTAAACTTAAAATGTTCTTCGCACAAAAAAAAAAAAATGTTCCTTCAAGTCCTCACCTTTGAAAGCTTCTTCTCTTTTCGGGCTTGCCTCTCTCTCTCATCAAATTCTTGATTCTCTTTCTCAATCAACCTGATTAGTGTGTCACATCTCCTTGCAAGTTCCTGAGTTGTGCGGGATTTTACAAACCAGTCAAACCTAAACAAGGGGGATGTCCGAAACGCTGCCTTTAGCTCATCCCAGTTTCCATACCCAAGTTTATGGACCATGCATATCTGATAATCACAAGTTCATCGGGTCAATATCATATTAGAATAAAACAATAACAATGAAATCTCAACAAAGAGTTTGATAAATAGATGTCATACCATGAAACGGTCGCACTCTTCATTGTACAGCTTCCCTTTGTTCTGACCATATTGAATCTTCAGTTCCAGCCACGGGTTTCTGTAGCGATCCAGTTTCTTCCCAATAGCTTTCATGATTTCATCTTTCCTAGAGATTCTTGCTTCCCCTCTCTCAATATTCTTGATGATTCTGTCGTAATCTACAATTTTTACAAAGGAAAACAAGAGGCAGAGCTTACTTAGGATAAATATCCAACTTTGTCGCACTGCAAACACTCATTAACTTTACTTAACAATCTAAAGTTACTAACCATTCAGCTCTTTATATCGCACTTGGAAAACTTGAGCATATCGTTCAACCTCTTCCTCAGTTTTCCCTTCCATCTCAGAGGCAATACTCTTTATGTCGTTCCGGCCATACTTCTCACAAGCCCTAATGAAGGCATTGAAGTCTCTTCTGCTCCATGTTGAGAAACCCTAAAAAATATCAACTCCATTAAATTATAAAAAAACCATCAAAAACAAATGTCAACCCACAGTAAGGTCGAATGGTTTGGCTTGCCTCTTCCAGCAATAGCTCCTTTTCTTCCACTTCTTCAGCAGTTAAGGGATCTCCAACTTCTGCAAAATTATTTCTTAAGTAATAGATTCAGTAAAATAATGTAAGAAAAGAGGGCAAAGACTGAGAAAGACCTTCAGGTTCATCAACCTCAATTGTGTCTTTCATTTGAGTTTTCTGATGTGCTTGCTGAAACCAGAGTGAAACAAATTGCTATTCAGAACTAATCAGACACAAAAGCTGCATAAATTACATAACATGTTGATAAACTTGTTATTCCCACCATAAGGTATCGCACTTCTTTTTCATACAGCTCAGTCAGCCTCTGAATGTTAAAGAACTGAAAATCATGCCTGCAGGATGGACAAGAAATTAGATTTTTACGATAAAAGTACTATAAATAAGACAGGGAAAAGGCTAAATGCAGAGTGGAGACAATTGAGGTACTCACAATTGGGGCATGCGTGGAATTCTAGGCTCTTTAGGTTTAGCTGGAGCACCTTGTCGCAACGTTTGCTTGAAGTATTCAACTTCAGAGTAGCTAAAGGGTGGGTAGAGAAAAGTAAATTGTTGAAGTTAGATATTGTTTAGGAAGACAGGATAGACCACGTAATGAAAAAGTAGAAGTAATATTTACTTGCGCTTTCTCTCTCTTTTTGGTGGATCATTCCAATTTTCACTCACAATCTTTTTAAAATCCACCTTGCTCTCATCCTACCAAACAAAATTAAAAAAGAAATCAGGAAACGATATTCGAAAAACTGCAGAGCATAACCACAGTATGCGTTAAACCTTTCCTTCAATCATTCAATTAATTATCCAAGAATACCTTGTTGTCATCGTCAAAATCATAAAAGTCAGCACCTGCAACAAACCAAAAACTATCTTGTTTGGACATCCCATTACCCATGCAAGGGAGTTACCATTGGAAAAAGGGATAAATAGCACACTTACTGTCATCCATTTTAAACTGTATTGCATCTTCAGTAAATTTCTTCATCTTGGCATCAAGTTCAGCCGTTGCCTCTTCTCCTTTGGCAATGATTCTGTCAATATCCTCATCCGTAATTGTGCTATCTTTAGAACTAAACACCATTTCAGCACCATATCTCACCATTTGAAGCAACTCATCCTTATTAACAGCTGGAAAGCAAAGAAAAGAAATCAGTATATATATGTAAGAGAAAATCCAATACATCTAACAGCCTCAGTACACAAGCACTTACTTTTCTGTTCTGCCAATCTCCCTTGCTGAATAACCAGAGCATCAAGTGCCAACTTCTTGTAAGCTCTCTCAATGACTTTAGCCTCAATAGCATTCTGCATAAGACCAATGCAGAATTAGTTCAAGTTCTCCAGGTCATTCTTACTTCATACACATGGGTACAAGAGTAACCTCGGTGCAGAACCGGAACACTTGAACTTCTTTTTTTTGACCAATCCTATGTGCACGATCCTGAGCTTGCAAGTCAACTTGAGGGTTCCTGCCATAATCCACCCACCTCATTAGGCATAAAAGAAAACACTCATAAATTACAATGGACACAAAAAGAGCCTTACCAGTCACTATCATAGAGGATCACAACATCTGCAGTAGCAAGATTGATACCAAGTCCTCCAGCTCTAGTGGATAACAAGAAAACGAATTTCTCACTTCCTGGCTTGTTATAGGCTTCTATGGAAGCATCTCGTTCGTCACCACCAGTATTTCCATCAATACGGCAGTACTGGTAACCACGATACATTAGGTAATCCTCGAGAATATCCAAAAGCCTTGTCATCTGATACAGATGAGCAAAATCGTTGGAATAAGCACAAAGAACCAAGAAAGATATCACTCAGAAAAAAGGAATCAAAGATAGGAACAATTATTTGTTTGCGTTAATGAATACCTGAGAAAATATCAGAACCCTTGAATCTCGATCCTTCAACTTAGGTAGCAATTTATCTAAGAGAACCATCTTACCTAGAAACAAGAACATGTAAAGAGAAAATAACTAAGCCAATTGCCACATTTCTGAATGATCTACTTGTAATGTAAATCTTACCTGCGTTTGTTACAAGGTGATCTCCTGTAGTATATGGGGGACCAGGCTCCGCACCCTGGAAGAGATAAGGGTGATTGCAGCATTTCCGCAATTGCATTGCTATGTTCAACAGACGTTTGCGTTCTCCACCACCATTAACCACTTCAAGATCCTTCTGCAGTAAAGCCTTGTAGTACTGTTTTTGCATTTGAGACATGCCAACTTTGAGTATTGTCTCCTTTTTTGGAGGTAAGCCTTTCTCTACATCTGATTTTAACCTCCGAAGAAGAAATGGTCGCAGAACCTACAAAGATGAGGTAAATGATTAGCATAAGAACTTAGAGAATAACCTTGATAAAATATGAGTACATACCTTGTGAAGTTGTTGAACAACTTCTTGCTGGTCGTTTTCACCAGAAATTTGAAACCACTCGTCAAAAGTTTCTGCTGAACTAAAAACCTCAGGGAGAAGAAAATTGAGAAGGGCCCACAATTCATGGAGATTATTCTGTAGTAGAAACATATGAAATGAATACAATATTAACTCAAGCAAATCAAGTACAGAAGATAGTAAGAAGCATGTCTAAGGAACACGAAAAGAAAAAAAAACTAAGTTCAACAGACTCAAGCAAGAAAGTAGTTTCAACATAGGCAGAAGCAATCTGACAGAAAAATTGAAGGATCTAAACAATTATAGATCAAAAGATTTGACAAGTACCTGAAGGGGGGTTCCCGTGATAAGAAGCCGATAGTTGGTGCTGAAAAGTCTCATGGTTTTCGAAAGGAGTGAATTCTCATTTTTAATTCGATGTGCTTCATCAATGATTATATATCGCCAGCTAAAACGGCGCAATGTTGTCTTCTCTTTGATAGCCATCTCAAAGCTTGTTACACAAATGTCGAATTTCCCTGCAACTAGCAGTTCTTCACGAATATGTCTCTGCATTATTTAAAATATATCTCAGAATCCTGCCAGGTGCATATAAATGCAACCATTCAAATGTAAGAGCTATTATGACTTACTCTTTCCTCGGGATTACCGAGAAATTTCACAGCACGCAGGACAGGACAAAATCGGCGAATTTCATTCATCCAGTTACCAAGGGTTGATTTTGGAGCAACTACCATATGAGGGCCATTAATTCCCCTGTACTCATGCAGGTAAGCCAACAAAGAAATGGTTTGAAGCGTCTTCCCCAGACCCTAGACCATGAACAAAAACAATAAAGATTAGCATCAGATAACATTAGAGAGCTGAAAAATCTTATTATATGCTAAGATAATTAGTGGTTTACCATTTCATCTGCAAGAATCCCATTTATGCCGTTCTCATACAGCCGAATGAGCCAGTTTAAACCAGCTAATTGGTAATCTCTTAACTTCCCCTGAATACCTGCAATATGAAGAGTATGAAGATCAGATCTCTAAATTCTACAGAATTTATGCAGTCCTACCTAGAAATTGTGAGCTCGCAACTGAAGAATATATCAAACAACTCTACCAATCAAAGAAGTGGGCATAAGGTGTCAAATCCTATAATAACTTCGACTCGCAATAGGACTTGAGCAAACATACGCTATATCAAGATATTAGGAGCAAAACAAAGGTACTTACAAGCGGGCTGAGTGAGCAACCGTGTGCCTCCAGATCCAACTATACCACCCTCTTCTTCTTTTAAACACTCTTCATCTTCCTCTTCCTCGGTTAGTTTGGAAGAATGGCGACCCCTGACGATAAAGTGAAACCCAATAAATTATATTTCTGGAAACTTAATATGAATAACCACAATTTATTTTGAGATAAGTTGCACTCAACACACCTTCCTTTTCCCTTCTTCTGGGACGGAGACGGGTCACTTTTAGCAAAATGTGCAAATAACTCAGTTTGCTGCAGAAGATACTTTATCCTCCCCTTTCCTTTATTGTTCTAATAAATGGAATGATTGAGTTATTTCAATACCTCTGGATACTAAAGACAAGCAGCTCAGTTATTTACTAACTTACCATATCAGCATCTATGGAAGCATTTTGGGAGTCTAAGATTTGCTGAATTTTCTGCTTCTTCATCTTCTGCATTTCTTTGAGTCTAGCCTTCTCACGTTTGCTGATCTCAGCTTTCTCCTCGTCTTCTTCGTCCTACATATAACCATCAAATTATGAAAAGAGTGACCAAATATCCTCACGAGTCACATGAATGTACCATCATAATGAGCGACCACCCATCATTGTAAGCACTTCTAAGCATAAACCTTCAAACAAAGAGAGTCGAAACCAAAAGACACCCAAATATCGAATATACGCTCAAAGGAAACCCTAATCTTACTTAGAATACATTCAGATTTCCAAATACAGCAATCCCCGAATTCACAGCCGACATGCGAATGTAAATCGAAGAGTGGAAAACAGAAACGAAGACATACCTCTTCAGCGTCATCTTCTACGGGGACAACCTCGTCGTCAGAGACAGGTGCTTCGTCGGGCGCAACATCTTCCTCGTCAGAGCCCGCAGAGCGAGCGACGGCCTCGAGCTCGTCATCATCTTCTTCCACATTGGCCTGATCGTTAACTTGCTCCTCTTCCTCCGACGAGTAAGCCTCGTCTGAAGAAACTTCCCGCTTCGAAGCTCTAGCCATCGACGCGCCTCTACGAATCCTGATTTCGTCTGAGAGATCGAATCGAGGGTTCCTGAGTTTTTTTTGCTTTGGTTAGTAAATAAACAAAAGTGAAATTAAAAGCAACAAACCCGACGTTTGAAACGACCGTAGCTTCTATTTTACCCCGTTGATTTCGAGAAATCAAATCTACGGCTGAGATGTGCCACGTTGGCTTGACTTATAAAGATTCTCCCGCCACTTGAGAAGTAAGAGTTTCGGAAATTCCCGCCTTGGAATTCGGGCTTTAAAGGCCCATGGGCTCGAAGTTAAACTTAGAAGAAAGCGAAAGTCAAAAAGGTCAACTTCTCGTTCTTATAACGGAACGGCCTTATCCATTTATCCGCCCGAATCACGTATCTGACACCTCAGCACTTGAAGTTGCGACACGCTACACACCTAAAATTCCAATAATACCCTTTGAAAGAGCCTACACGCTTGTCTCATGCACCTTTGCGTATAGAGGATGAAAGTGGAAGTTAAGAAAAAAAAAACCGAATATTCGTATTTTAATCGCCGTTTCTTTTCTTCTATTAGCTTCTGTTTCGCAAGATCACGACTTCTATATAATAATATATAAGCTCGCCGTATAATTTTCTTGCCGGGAATAATCTCCGATCATCGTCGGAAATTTCCGAATTGTTGTAAAAGAAGTCCAATTTAGGCTTTGGATCCTCAGTTTAATTTATCTGGGACTTTTGGTTGCTGAAATCTCTTTCGGGTTTTGTCCTAATCCTCATTAGTTTGGGTTTCGTGAGTCTCGTTTTATAAGGTATATTTTTGGCTAATTTGCTTCCGAATTCTGCTTTGTTTTAGCTCAATTTTGCCCTTAACATTGGTTGATGAACAGAGGATGATGTGGTTGTGTTTATTGTCTTCTTGCAGAACATGGGACAAAAGAGATTGTTGTTCTTGCTGGCAGTTTTTACTTTTCTTGTTTCATCTTCATATGGTAGAGGTGGTAATGCAACTTCTATAATGATTCTATGTCTGTTTCCTTTATTGGGACTTCCAGTTTTTTTATTCTCCTGAGTCTCTCTGAGCTTAATTAAGATTTTAAACTTTCTGTGTAATGTGAAGTGCTTGGGAAATTGGAAATTTAATCTGGCTACAGTGATTTTTCATTAAGGCCTAATTACATGTTCTATCATGTTTGGAACAAATCAATTCATAATCCTTGTAGCATCATCATATACATAAGGAACCATGAAGGTCAAAATATTGATTTCAAAGCTTTATGTTTTCGACAATTTCATGTTCTTGGTATGAGTTGTGAGGCTACGAAGGAGTTAAGACTGAAGCAAGTGGATTTATGTTAGCTTCTTTCTTCTAACTGCAGTTCTCAAGTTGAAGAGCGATGATGATCGACCTGTTTACAACCATACGCTTGCCGTCACGCTTGTGGAGTATGCCTCTGCGGTAAGTTAATGGCAGATTAGTGAAGTAGTAAAAGACCTTTGATAATGATTTAGCTTCAAAACGTAATACCCTGTAGAACGAATGTCATTTATATCTAGTGTTCTGCAAGTGAGAAGAAATTACACTTGTCCTCTTCATATTTTCATTTATCATTATTTGCACTACTAGAGAAAAGAGATGATGCTGATAACGTACATAAGATGAGTGAATCAAGTTTGTAAGATGTATGCAGGTCTATGAGTCTGATTTGACAAAACTCTTCACTTGGACGTGCGAAAGATGCAATGGTTTGACAAAGGTAAAAAACACATGTTGAAGCAGATCACTGTTTGAACTTTGAAGCCGCAATTATTGAGTTGAGCTCTAACGTTTGTTAGGATGGTGCAGGATTTCGAAGTAATAGAGGTCATATTTGACGTTGAACACTGCTTACAGGTCTGCTCTGATATCATAAGCTACAGCTGGTCATGAACTCATGATGTTTCTTCATTGAACAATTATTAATATCAGTACATGTAACTTGTAACAACAGGCGTATGTTGGGGTGGCTAAGGATTTGAATGCTATCATTATTGCATTTCGGGGAACTCAAGAACACAGGTTTTATTCTAGTCATTGTAATCTAAAAGCTACTCCTTCGCATAAACTTGGTTAATGCTTAATCAATCCAAAACTTGTGCAGCATACAAAATTGGGTCTCAGACTTGTTCTGGAAACAGCTCGATCTGAATTACCCTGACATGCCAGATGCAATGGTACACTTTAACAACAAGTATTTGTCATTGAGTTGGTCTTGTAGTACGGTGGAATTTGTAATAGTTATCCACATTGGCAGGTGCACCATGGCTTTTACAGTGCTTATCACAATACAACTTTACGGCCTGCGGTTTTGGATGCAATAACACGAGTGAAAAAAGTCTACGGGGCGAACATCAACATCATAGTGACCGGTCATTCAATGGGAGGAGCCATGGCTTCCTTTTGTGGTCTAGACCTAGTTGTAATCATCCTTGCATTGAATTTTTTTTTTATCTTATTGTTTTGTCCTTTGAGTTGTTAATGGCTTATATTGGATACAAATCGCAGGTAAATGAAGGTGAAGAAAACGTACAGGTTATGACATTTGGGCAACCTCGTGTTGGGAATGCCGCTTTTGCATCTTATTACAGTTTGCTTGTGCCCAATACCTTCCGGATCACGCATGACCGTGATATGGTTCCTCATCTGCCTCCTTACTATTACCATTTCCCTCAAAAAACATACCACCACTTCCCAACAGAGGTAACATCACTTTCTCAGTGCACTGGATGTTTATCAGAATAGCAGTTTTAATTTTGCAAAAATCTGGAATACTCAGTAGTGATCAGACAAATTTCTCCGCTTGGTTTATTAACTTTCTGAAAAAACGAAGAAAGCAGTAATGGTGTGTTCCGGGATGCAGGTGTGGGTGAAAGATTTCAGTTTTTCGAATTTTGTTCTTTTTGGTTTGGAGAAAGTTTGTGACAACACTGGTGAAGATCCTACTTGCAGCAGGTAACTATCAATCCCTCTGAAACAACTTACTGATATAATTTCTCTCCACTACATTAGCAAGAACAAACTTCCAAGTCGAAAATTGTGATCGTAATTTACTACCAGATTTCACCAGAGCGATGGCTATTGGTCTTAAATCGTTACAACATGCATATAGGTTTTACATGAATCCAGTATAACTCTCTAGGCAATTGTTGTTTCAGATCGGTAAGGGGAAATAGCATTTCTGACCATTTAAGGTACTTTGGGGTAGAGTTGAAGTGTGAGAGTTGGAGACAGTGCAGCATAGTGATGAATCAAGATATGGAGCGTTACAGCAGGAAAGATTCAAGGGGTAACTTATTCCTCTCGCGGACAGTTCCTCCTAAGGACGTAGTCAAAACAAGTTCTCTATCGAAAACCGGAATCTCTAGTCTGTAGGTATATGTTGATCTCAAGTCTTGAACAAGAGAAAGCTCGCTGGAAGAGGAGGTTTGGGGGATTCAATGTGTGGAGGAAGAACAAGGGTTCTTTGATTCTTTGTGATGGCAAGAGAAGGTGAAAAAATGATTCTGTAAATAAATCCTACGTTGGTAGCATGTAAAATCTTTTTCAATTTAAATGTGAATGAATAATCACATTGTACAGTAGCAGATTCCGAATTCTTTAAATTTGTATCCATCAATTTCTTCTGTCAATTATTAATCAAAGTACAAACATCATTTTACTTAATAGTCAACAGCTTTATTACCAAATTATTTTTGCAACATATTTGAAATGTCTTTTTAATAACTAAACATATTTGAAATCGCAGGTTGTGTTGGGAAAGTGATGACTGTGGAACTAGAAAAAATCTCAAGCACAAGACTATATTAGGGTTCAGGTGCTCCTTGATGTTCGAAATCCTTTGCGTAACTTTAAGGAAGTTCTGCTCCTACCGGGTGAAATGATATCAGTATCTTTTGATTTTGAAAGGATTCGGAAAAGATGTTTCCTTTGTCAACGTCTCACTCATGAGAAAAGTGTTTGCCCCTTTGCTACTGTAGGAAACACTAGAGA
>Ga0041059_1003600_pt1 | contig 10426 bp, 7 predicted proteins | sample AraColnosormetaG_FD_56232 | JGI IMG/M metagenome (GOLD analysis project Ga0041059, IMG submission 56232) | Arabidopsis roots microbial communities from North Carolina, USA - Col MF nosort | ecosystem: Host-associated > Plants > Roots > Unclassified | place: USA: North Carolina | collected 2013-09-02 | reverse complement strand
AAATATATATATATATATATATATATATATATATATATATTGATGTATTAAAGAATTTTGTGTTCATTTCACGTTAATAATTAGTTCTTCCTATTTTTTTGTAAATAAAGTTTAATTAATTAAAATGGTTTGGATTTGTACAGCACTTAGGCAACATAATATGAAACACAATCTAGCACTAATCTACATGTTAAACCATCATCGTTTTATGTATAAAATTAAGAAGAAAAAAATCTTGTATGACATTCTTTACCCACACTGGCAGATTATTTTAAAATTCGAAACTTCCATTCTATTTAATCCAACGAATCTATTTGAAATATATCCCTCTACTGAAAAGAAATGTTCAGTCCAAAAATACTCAGATGCTACGGAACATGAATACAAAAATGAATTTAAGATAAAGCTCACGAAAATGACAATGATATACAATATAAGAAAATTAATGCTCGTTGTTTCTGTCAACTTCATTAACTCTTTATTCTTTAGACGTGTCTCTTTGGCACATTTTGTGAAAGTGTTGATAAACCTTTAAAAGTGTTAGATTTTTCTTTTTAGGCTTGCTGAGTAATGTACCGGTTGTTGCCAACCTTATGTCTTTAGGTGAGATTCTAAGACGCTAAGGACTTATTCCAGTTTTATTTTTCTATATTTTTTAAATATATTTCTTTGAAATCTTCATTTCTCGATTTGCTTATTTAGCATATATATTGCTAGCTATCTGGCTAACGTGGGTTGTGCTAATTCTAATTCTAATTTTATAAGTTTATTCAATACATTCCTAATTAGTCGGGGGCCATTGTTTATGATTGAGTTTTGAAAGAAAAAAATAATATGAAACCTAAATAATCATTTGTTTTAAGTAAAAGTGTTAGATGTTTAAAGACCACATAAACCAGCTTTTAAACAGAGAACAAAACTTTGAGATTGGAATAGATTGAAGTGACTCGGCTAAAAAAGATTATTACTATAGACCTTAGCCTCATTGTATGTTGGAGCTTGAAAGAAAAATATGTATCAATGGACCCAAAAGGAGAAAAAATTGTAAGCAAAAAGCAAATGGAATAATATGTTTTATTTATCTTATAAGAAATTATTGGCTCTTAAAAAAAAGGAGGTTATGTATATATGCTATATGGAGCATCTTGAGAACTTTGATTTTATGTTGGATTCTTTGATTGTAACCAAAGATGGGCACTTTTGTGCCCACTTCTCACTTTCGAAACTTTTTGTTGAATTATTGGTGAGTTTCTTGTTTTTATTTTACATTATTTTATTTATTTCCTTTGATCATGATGAAAGTTCTCTCAGAAAACGCATATATTCTTCAAAGGTTTCTATGATAGAGGAATAATCATAACATTCTTTTGTCCATTTGCTCCAACTTTCATTGGACTAGCTTTCTTCTTATCCTTTATCTCTGCACTTCGATTGCTTTTTCCTCCCATCCCATGATTTGAATTAATAAAAGCTTCAATGGTTTATTAACCATTCATTGTACAAATTAGTCTGAAGCAAAAAAATCTATTTTGCTTATTGTTTCGAACTCTTGGTACGTCGAAATGTTTATTGAGTTTTGCACCCTCTATTTCACACCATTATTATGCAATTGCACGAAGTTAGTTCAACTAGTTTCTATATAGTAAACGTCTACTATATAAAAGTTTTCCTTACAAAAAGAATTGTTCATTTTTCAAATTACAAATAAAAGCCATGGACCATGGTCTAGGACTCTACTAGATTCACTCTAGGTCTGGTGACTTTGGTCACACCATACCCTAATAATACTCACCACCAGGGGACAAACGAAACGGCTAAAGCAAAAGAGCTAGCTATTATTGGGCCAATAAGCCCATTAAGCATTGTGACTCCAAACAAACACATCAAAGCCGTGAAATCTCCTACATCGTATGATCTGACACGTACTTGAAGAAACTCCCAGGCAAGTCCCTAGTAAGATTCCAATGCGTCTCTAAGCAATGGTCAATCATAATCAGCAGCTGTAAAGACTTCATAGACTCGATCGTGACTCGGTCTTTGGCAAAGCCGCTACGTGATGATCTCCATTTCATCTTCCACCACAGTCGTTCCCGTGAGCCTATATTCTTCTTCTTGTATACTTACAACACTCACAAAGAACACTCAGTAGTCAGTATCAACCACAAAACGCCCAGGCAGTTACGTACAGTTTCAAGACATCAATGGAACTATCTATTACAGAGCAAACTATAGTAGTGAATTTATGCTTGTGAGCTTCGACGTTAGGTCTGAATTATCCATATATATAAACATATACTTTCGAACTCATGCTTTCTAACAAAAATCCATACGTTCTGCAAATTACATCAACAAAAAAATGTAGTCACGTACATATACATATCTTAACTACACAGAGATAAAGAGTTTAGGTGATAAAAACAGAGCTTTCTTGCAGAAGAAGATATAGAATGGAGATGTTCTGACATGTTTACACATAGTTTCGGAAATTTCTACATAGAATCGATTTCTTCGCTTAGCATTATATCAACACACCGAACCTTAAGATTTTGCCCAAGCAGAGACTTCTTTACCCAACAGAAATTCATATCTTTGACATATTTTTGCAGTCTGCCATGTTTCAGAATAAAACTCTAATTCACTAGTTCACTACCTAATTTCATGAACTTGTAATAAAAACAGAAGCATAGTGATGACTTATTCTTTTATCTCCATCTTCTTCTCTTCTAATGTCAGTCACTTCAAAAAAGGTAACAGCAAGTACTCTGCATAAAAGAGCTGATGCAGAAATGAGAATTTATCAGTATAATGGTGATTCGATGAAACTGAAAGGCTATTTTAATTCCAAATTGGAGCGCATAAAAAGGCAGTAAAGACTCTATTTATAAACGAATCTAACCTTCCATATGAACATATAACATGAAGTTATTTCGGTTTTGCTACTCAGATCAACGGACTTAGCTCGAGCCCACAAAGTTGTTGCGAGTATAACATGACCCACAACCTGAAAAAAAATCAACAGAACGGAACAAAATGAAACCAGTACCACTCAAACGATGAATTAGCGAGTTTTCGATGGGTAAAGAAAGATTGTTACCGAGATGACTTTGCTCCATATGAATGGAGATGTGGCTCCAACTAGAATTGCAACAGCGTAAGCCATTTGAAGTAGTGTAACACATGTCCAAAACACCTGAATTTTGCAAGAAACAAAAACAGTTTTCTTTCTTCTGTAATCTTAATCCAACACTTGAGTCAAAACAATTTCTTTAGTTTAGATATCGTACCCGTTTCTGACCCAGAGTTACAGAGAATGATCGGATTCCGAATATCTTATCCCCTTCGATATCAGGTATATCCTGCATCCAACCAAAAAAGAAAACTTCTCATCAATAACAGTAGAATGCTTTACTTTAAGTATACATAGATTTAATCTTTTTCCATCTTTGTTTACCTTAAACAATGCAATAACGACAGAGAAAAAGCTCATAAACGCAGTGGCGAAAATAAGAGGCCTAGTGAACAAGATTGGTCTTCCAAACACATGTGTCTGCAACAAAGTTTCACAGCTTTAGTAATATAAAAGTGATTTTGATGAAAACAACTACAAAACATAAGGAAAATGGTTTAGTACCTGAATATGTAGATAAAAGGCGATTTGAACAATAATAGCTCGGACAGCGAGGATACACATTGCTGCAACCAATGCAAATCTTTTCCACCGTAAAAGTGGCAACTGTTTGTAGTAGAAGTAAGTTATTAAAACCTCATTAACCTAAAACTAGAAACTGCAGATTTTGATTTGAGCCAAATTCTAGTATTGAGAAACTTACTTACATTGATAGAGTATGCAGTACCGAGCATGAAACTCACAAAAAGAGCCCAGAACAATGGCCATGAACCAACAATCCACCCAAGCCAGAAACTCTATAACGATTTATAACAAACTATTTCAGTAACTTATAGAATTCTAAAAGTTGAAATTTTGTGAAAATGGCACCATACCATGATGGAGAAGGAAGCTACTATTGCAATGCCGGTGTTAACAGAATATTCTCCTGATGCCAATGGAAGATAGGGCTTGTTAACCTGCAAAAACCCACATAGAGATGATCTAGGCACTAGCTGCTATTAATCTCATCAGTCTCTCGAACTCATATGAAGAAAATTTGCATGTTACCTTATCTATTTCAACATCAGACAACTGATTTAGCCCAACTATGTAAATGTTCATCATGAGAGCTGCAACAACAGCCTGAAAACAAAACCCAATTGTTTAAACAGAGAGACGAAAAAAATGTATCTTCTTCATCGGTCATTATGTGTTATATATTCATTACCTCCAAGATGCCAGTGAAAAGTAAAGGAGATATATCAGAAACCTTCTCTACTGCTAAGAAAGATACAGATAAAATGCTAAGCACCTGCAAATCCAATCACAGAGCTAATGTTATCTCCTTGAAAACCCTGAAAGATTGCGTTTTAAAAGAGTTACATTTTTAAAGAGAAACTTAACTGTGCCAATAACTGTATGAGGCCTAGAAAACCTGTAAAACGCATCTAACGAGTCTCTAAAAGACTTCTGTTTGCTATTCGAGTCGAAAGCCTCAGGCTGACCCGCAGTGGCATTAACCCGAAATCTCGACTTATGTTTTGGATACAACAACAATGAAGATCCTTGACCATCAGGCCTAACAAGATTGTTCCTAAACTTCGGTTTTGCGACAACTTTACTCGAATCACAACGCAGAACTCGGATTTCTGCAAAATTGGGTGTATATATTGGTGTAAAGAGCTAAACAACATCAGTAACACTTCAACTATAACCAAAGAGAAGAACTTCAACTAAGTCCAACATACATTGTCTCATAAATTCCAAATTAGAAAATGTGATTCAACCAATAGAATAATGAGACTAAGATGATTGAGTATTTAATTTCAAAAACCCATAAAACCCTAACGAACCTGATAAAGAGTGGAGCTTTAGATTCTGCTTCTTCCAACAAAACCCACCAGCTGATTGATAAGTTGCATGCATGAGAAACAAAATTCAAAGTCAAGCCCAGAAATTATGCTTCTCCACACAATAACCTTTGTCACCTACTTCGATCTAGTAAACAATTCATTATAAAAATCGAAACTTTTTCCTTATTTTATATTCAGAAAAGTTCAAACTTTTTGTATGGTTCTGAATCACAAAAACGAAACCTAAACAACAAATAAAACCTGAAACCAGAAAAGGACGAGATTTACCAGCGGAAACAAGAGAAGAACTAGAGAGCAGAGACTCCATGAAATAAAGCTTCTTCCTTCACGCCAGAGAGAAAAAAAATCAAAAATCAAAGACAAAGAAGTGATCTTTGGGAATCAAAGAAGAGAAAGAAATGATTTTGAAGGAACAGAGAGCAAAAAATATGGTTTAGCATGAGAACTGTAGAATTGTGTGGGTCGAGGATGATTAATTGGTGTCATTGTTGCGTGTCTTTTTAATGATTTTGAATTATTAGATATTTAGATTAGATTTTGAAAATTATTAATTTGACTTTTTGGGAAATTTAGGGAATGTACTTATATTAGAAGAATTAGTTAGACTTTTTTAGGAATTTAAAACTTACAAGTTAATAGATTAAGCAAAAAATGTGGTGTAGATTTGCCACTTGTTTCTAGTTTAAAAAAAATCTGACTGACGGACGAGGAAAAGTATCACGTGTTGTCCTTTTTAGTTTTGTTACCAACCAAAAGTATTGTGCCTGAAATTAAATAGAGTGAAACATATGGGGCAAAATAAAATATATGTTTTCTGTCTTTTAGACAAGGGAGGAATCGGCATTTACGGTTACTACGGTTAATGTTTTCTTAATTACCGGTTATAAATTTTTCCTAATCTTAATCGAGTCATATTCGATTAAAACAGTTACTTATAACTATGGTTTTATGGTTTAATGCTCAAAAATATGGTGGGATAATCATCTAATTTAATTAATTTAGTTAAGTGATCAAATTGGTGTAAAATCTAACAAACCAATTTATAGATTTAAGGTTGTCTGAACCAATTTGGTCTAATCAAGTAATTTTTTTCGTTTAAAATACACATGAACTCAATAAAATCGCAAAAATATTTCAAATTTCAAAATCTGATTATGGTTTTTTGTATTTTTTACAGTTTGGGGATTTTAATTTTTTTTTCACATTTTATCTATTGTTTTTACTTCGTGTATACATTCCGGTTAGTTCAAATTCGGTTCGGTTCGGTTTAGTTAAGATATTCAGTCATACGGATTAGAACAAAAATGTTCGTAACGCATCATCTGGAAAGGCCAATCTTGTGCCGATAGGGACGAGTCCCTTTTACGGCCATTCAAAATCTCAACTTCAACCCAAAGGCGCTAACTTTCACTCACTCTTCTTCTCCTTCAATCCCAATTTCGGATAACGTCTTTCAATGGACGGAGCACTCTTCCCTCACAAACCTCCATACCCAATTCAATCCAAGAGACCTCCACCATCTCAATCCTCTAACCAATCTATCAAATTCAGTTCCGCTACTCTTCACTTACCTCCTCCTTCTCCTCCTTCTTTCCCTCTCGATTCTCTTCTTCACCATCTCGTTCACCTCTCTTCCCCGCCTCCTAGACACTCCAACTCCGCCGCCGCTCGTTTCCCTTCTCTCGAAGTCTCGACTGATTCATCATCGTCGAAACCCATTCTGGGTATTGAAATTGAGAACGAGAGAAATGGGTCTTTGAAACTCTTGTGTAAGAAAGAAGTTGTCTTGGTTAATTCCATTGTTGAACAGCCTTTGACTGGTTTGAGTAGGTTTTTTGATTCTGTGAAATCGGAATTGCTTAGAACTGATTTGGTTAGTTTGGTTAAGGGTCTAGATGATTCTGGGCATTGGGAAAGAGCTGTTTTTTTGTTTGAATGGTTAGTTTTGTCTTCAAATTCTGGAGCTTTGAAGCTAGATCATCAAGTTATCGAAATCTTTGTTAGGATTTTAGGTAGAGAATCTCAGTACTCTGTTGCAGCTAAGTTGCTCGATAAAATTCCTCTACAAGAATATCTCCTCGATGTTCGGGCTTACACGACGATCTTACATGCGTATTCACGGACTGGGAAGTATGAAAAGGCTATCGATTTGTTTGAGAGGATGAAAGAGATGGGTCCTTCACCTACTTTGGTGACTTACAATGTGATTCTCGATGTTTTCGGGAAAATGGGTCGATCTTGGCGGAAAATTCTAGGGGTTTTAGATGAAATGAGAAGCAAAGGATTGAAGTTTGATGAGTTTACTTGTAGTACTGTGCTCTCTGCTTGTGCAAGAGAAGGTTTGTTAAGAGAGGCCAAGGAGTTTTTCGCTGAACTTAAGTCATGCGGCTATGAACCTGGTACTGTTACGTACAATGCTTTGTTGCAAGTTTTTGGTAAAGCAGGAGTTTATACAGAAGCGTTGAGTGTTTTGAAAGAGATGGAGGAAAATAGCTGCCCAGCAGATTCTGTGACATATAATGAGCTTGTTGCTGCTTATGTTAGAGCTGGTTTTAGCAAGGAAGCTGCTGGTGTCATTGAGATGATGACGAAAAAGGGTGTAATGCCGAACGCAATCACTTATACTACAGTGATAGATGCATATGGAAAGGCGGGAAAGGAGGACGAGGCTTTGAAGCTGTTTTATAGTATGAAAGAAGCTGGTTGTGTTCCGAATACTTGCACCTACAATGCAGTGCTTAGTCTGTTGGGGAAGAAGTCGAGATCCAACGAAATGATAAAGATGTTATGTGATATGAAGTCTAATGGATGTTCCCCTAATCGTGCCACTTGGAACACAATGCTTGCTCTGTGTGGGAATAAGGGTATGGATAAGTTTGTGAACCGGGTGTTCCGTGAAATGAAGAGCTGCGGATTTGAACCTGATAGGGACACATTCAACACGCTGATCAGTGCCTATGGGCGATGTGGTTCAGAGGTTGATGCATCGAAAATGTATGGTGAGATGACAAGAGCAGGGTTCAACGCTTGCGTTACGACTTACAACGCGTTACTTAATGCCTTGGCAAGAAAAGGAGATTGGAGATCAGGCGAAAATGTGATTTCCGACATGAAAAGTAAAGGTTTCAAACCTACTGAAACATCTTATTCCTTGATGCTTCAGTGTTATGCTAAAGGAGGGAACTATCTAGGGATAGAGAGAATCGAGAATAGGATAAAGGAGGGCCAAATATTCCCGAGCTGGATGCTTTTGAGAACATTACTCCTCGCAAACTTTAAATGCCGAGCACTAGCAGGATCAGAGAGAGCATTCACATTGTTTAAAAAGCACGGATACAAACCCGACATGGTGATTTTCAACTCAATGCTCTCCATTTTCACGAGGAACAACATGTACGATCAAGCAGAGGGGATTCTCGAGTCTATCCGCGAGGATGGGCTAAGCCCGGATCTTGTAACCTACAACAGCCTGATGGACATGTACGTAAGAAGAGGAGAGTGTTGGAAAGCCGAAGAAATCCTCAAGACTCTAGAAAAATCGCAGTTAAAACCGGACCTGGTCTCTTACAACACGGTGATCAAAGGTTTCTGCAGAAGAGGGTTGATGCAAGAAGCGGTTAGGATGCTGTCTGAGATGACAGAGCGGGGAATCAGACCGTGCATTTTCACTTACAACACGTTTGTTTCGGGTTACACGGCGATGGGAATGTTTGCAGAGATAGAAGATGTGATTGAGTGCATGGCGAAGAATGATTGCAGACCAAATGAGCTGACTTTTAAAATGGTAGTAGATGGTTATTGCAGAGCAGGGAAGTATAGTGAAGCTATGGATTTTGTGTCCAAGATTAAGACCTTTGATCCTTGCTTCGATGATCAGTCTATTCAACGGCTTGCTCTCCGAGTACGTGAGAATTTAGAATCCTAAATCAATTATATATTTTTCTTTTTTTCTTTTGTAGATTTGGGTTTCTTCTTTTTTTGTATTGAATTTATATTTCATTCACTTTAAATTAATCAAAACTTTGAAGATGAATAACTAAAAGATAATAATACATGTTTCTACTCTTTAAAGAAGATTTACAAGGCTTCACTTTTTAGTAGTTTTTGAGATCGAAAGTAGAAAAAGACTATTATATTTTGTGAAAAAAACTCTCCCGAAACCCTAAAACCTCAAGCTCTCGCCCGCAAGGAAATCATGTAGTGTTTGGCGATAACTACCGATCGTGTCTCTCTTACATTCCTCGGGACCAGATTTTTACTTTCGTTCCTTTTTGCTCTCTGTTTCCGTTTTGGATTTTCACCTTATATATTTGCTATGGACTAATTCTATATTTTGATTTAATATCTTAAAAGAAGAAGCTATGAATCTTCAATTTGCACACTTGATTTTTTTGTACTTGTAAGAACGAGAGTCCATGTCTAAAAAGACACTTGAAACCGACAACAGTGTGTTTTGGTTCATTACCAACATGCTCAAGTTCAAAAAAAGTCAAAAACCGATTGTTTCACTTTTAGTTATAGGTTTTGATTGGTAACGTGCAAAATCGTCTAATGGTGTTTTCTAATGCATTTCTGCAAGAATTTTACCAATCATAATTTTTTGCCTAATGCTCTAGAAAACGCAAAAACATAAATTTAAGTTTTTGCATAAAGGAAAAAACCCGAAAAAACCGCGATCTATTTTAAATTTGGCCGTTTAATATCTCTATTATTAAATTTGGAATAAAAATACCTAACTTAATTTTGGTTGCCTTTTAAAACCTTCATTTGATAAAATTTGATAAAATACCATTCCCGAGTTAACGGCTGTTAATTTTGCTAACGGAAACACTAACTGCGGTTAAAACTTAACTCATGGTTTTTGCGTAAATATATAAGATCTCTTTCACAACTTTACAAGTATTTTGTCTTAGTCTAGTGGTTGAATGTAGGCTGTGTAGCCCATCTATTCTCCATAACCTCTGTTGGCTATTTTAATTTTTTTTCCGTTTTCTTTTGGAAACACAAAAAGACCATTACACGTTCTGGGTAATTCTTAAAACGCTGAGATCGGTAGACCAGCCATGTTTATGGGGCTTTTCAACCTTGTTTCCTCCAATTGAAGCATTGACTTTGCAGTCTCAAAACTGGGAAACGGATCTTTGTGTTTGATAACATAATTAATGTTATCAAATTTTTCATTGAGGTCGTTGAGCATGTATATGACAAGATTGCGCTCAGAATGGCAAGCAGATCTGAAATTGACTTGAGCTTTTGGCAGTAAGCTTGAATGGATTGGTCACCAATTTCAGTTGAGCGGAGTTCATTATCGAGCTGGATTGCTCTCGCCTCTTTGTTATTGCAAAATTGATTCTCGATACGAACCCAAATGTCTCTTGCAGATCCACCAGTTTCGATCCAAGATCAAAGAAAAAAAAAAGAAAAAAAAAGAAAAAATCAAAGG
>Ga0041059_1003599_pt1 | contig 10430 bp, 8 predicted proteins | sample AraColnosormetaG_FD_56232 | JGI IMG/M metagenome (GOLD analysis project Ga0041059, IMG submission 56232) | Arabidopsis roots microbial communities from North Carolina, USA - Col MF nosort | ecosystem: Host-associated > Plants > Roots > Unclassified | place: USA: North Carolina | collected 2013-09-02 | reverse complement strand
ATAAAATAAAAAATGTGATCGATTGTTTTTGAGAGAGAAACTCCCAAAACATAGATTTTGGTTTTCTTTGAAAAATTGTTAAAACACTCAAAAACTAGATTCCTATATTTTAGAAAAACTTGTTTTTTCAAAATCTTGAATGGCTACAAAATAGATTTTAGAAAAAATTAAAACCAAAAACTAGTTTAAAAACCACACCCATTCAAGGCCCTAATCTCCAAACACAAAACTGAAAAACATCATGTAAACTGTTAAACATATGAAGTAAAAAAAGAAAAAACAATATATGCAATAATATACAACGGACGTGTGTTAATTTACTGACTGTTTGTTGATTTTGAGTTGGAAAGCTCATAAAAATTGACATTGTATCAAAGCTCATATCATGGACTCAAGTAAGATATATTGCCAATCTTTGGAATAGACTCGCTTCGAGGCAGAACGAACCATCATTTGGTGACGTTTTAGGAAGCACATATCTAAAATAAAAAAGAAACTTATATCTAAAAGATATGAGACAATTCATTCACTCTTAATTGGTTTGGAGTTGGAAAATCCATGAGCTTTCACAAACATTTCCTGAAAATACATGCGACAACCAAAGATGCATATCATCAATGTTGCAAATTAAATAGCAAAACATTAAGTAAACATAGAAAAACTCAAATATTTAAACAGTTTGTATACAAAAATTATATGGAAATTGTAGGATTACCGATCCTAGGGATGATAGATTGCAGTGGCTAAATAAGAAAATTGAGGGTGAATGAGTTATCTATGAACCAAAAGAAAATTAAAAACCAAAAATATAATCAATAGATTTGGGTTAGAAAGACAATAGATTTGGGTGAGAGATGCTCGTTTACGAACGACTACATATGACACTGTGAAGTATACCGCACGGTTTTGCGGATCAAACTGCTGCTCCACATATTATGTACGTAATTTTGTAGTTGGTTTATATCCTAAAGAGTTGCGAGATTAGTTTGATCCAGCTTAAAAATAGGTGATATTGAACTTAAGAAATATGTGGTCGATAACCACAAGTAAAATTTACTAAAACCACTATATATTATTTATAGAGAACACACCATTACCAATTCTGATGCTCATCCAAGATTAGGTATCATGAAACTGCTTGGATATAAATGCGAAAACCAAAGCTGTAAATAATGAATAATGCAACATATATATACAATTTATGCGAAAACATCAAGAAAACATAGCAAAGAAGAGAAATCTAACATGCACCTAGCTAAGCTTTATATACAAAAAGGACAAAAAATGGTAGGAACAAAAGTTGATCGACCCTAAGGATGATAAGGTGTAAATGCAAGGTATAGAGGATCGGTGGAGAATGAGTTATCTATTAAGCAACGAAAAAAACATAACCTTAAAAAAGTCAATACATTCAGGTTAAAAAGTCAACATGTTCATGTGTTGTTCAAGGGAAATGAACCTCATATAGTCATAAGTAAATCTTTATTTATCATTTTCTGTCGCCATACTTAAGTCTCTATTATAGACGTGCTTTATCATCGTCTATCGTCATATTTATCATCGTCTATCGTCATATTTAAGACGTTCTTTCACACTGCACGTCTTCAACTTTTTTTATGTGGTATACGAACAAAAGACACTTAATTATTCGTTATAGAAATAAGGTTATCAAACCTATACATTGATCCCGGCCCGTAGGCCCTGACTGACCAATTAAGAAAAAAACAATATATTGGACCGACTATTCAACGAAAGCAAAGTAAATGTATTATACTCAAAATCTTGATCAAGTAAGAATAAGTGATCAGACCGATTGGTTAGTAATTTATTAATATGACATGAGATGTAGACTACATCATGTAAACATGGAGAAGATGTTATGTTCCTGCCTTTTTGCTGACTAATTATATTATATAAAATATTAAGTCCTTAAATAATCGTATAATATTTTATAATTAACGAGTTTCGTGTTTAATAAAAATAGAAATAAAGACTAGTCTATCATATAATTTTCTTTAATGTGATGTGATTAGTCTAGTTAGACCGGTACCTTCATAATTCGAAAAGGATTTTATTTGACTTAGTTGGTGTATCTTTATTTCAATTTTGACATATCTTCATTTATTTATTTTCATTAAAATCAAAATAACTTAATAAATACATTATTATATAGGGTTGACTATTAAGATAAACCTAAAAGTACTTGAAATGTATAACTTTGTTTTACAATTTCTTTTAAAACCATATATTAAATTTATGGATCCAATTATTTACTTGATATTTTACAAGTTAAAAATTTTTTATTAAATTTTGAAAAGATTTTATTTTGAATTTTAAGGTATTTGAGTGGTTTAAGAAAAAATAAAATTGGGATGCTAAATTAGGCTAATTAAATTGAACCTAATGGACTGGAATAACCAAGAATTTCAAACTGCATCCGAATTTGAATTAAAAACTTTTAATTTTATTTTACAAATTAAAGCGATAGATAATCAAAAATATAAGTTCATTCAATTACAAACCATAAAAAATACTATTTATAGAAGATTCTGTTTTATATAAGTAGCAACAATTTTTCTAAATCGAAAACCCAAAAACCTCCAAAGTTGACCGTTTAGAAAGAGAAGATCCCGATATTAGACGCAGATTTACCGTACAGCAATACTTATTAAGATTTGGTTTTTAGCTCTTTTTTGTCAACCTACATATTAAGATTAAATGCACCGCAATTTAATGTCTTGATTCTGTGATTCTTCTTCTTTTCGTCTTAATATTCTTTCGCCGAAAAAGAAAACATATTCTTGAGCTATGTCATGGAAACTAATATTTGTTCCAAAAGAAAAAAAAAACAATAGTCAAAATAAGATGTTGAAAAAGAAGAGTCAAATTAAGAGAAACATAATATTGGAGAATCTTTTTGATGATTCATGTCACGCGTTGATCTAGACATCAATTGAACTAACGCTGATATCAATTCCCAACTACTAAAGATTTTAAAATTTGGGACGATGTTATTATCATGAAAAATATTAATTCTTATAAAATTTGACTGTTTATTTGCGTTTGAAAATTATAAGTTAAATAGTACTTTTCTATTCAGAGACAAAAAAAATAAGTTTCTGTCAAACGTTATCTGAAATGTAAATAAATATATACATTTTTTGTACTGTTTGTAACATGGAAATGATATGTGATTACGAAAATAAAAACTATCATGTTTTTATATGTAGGTATACTACTTAAACGTTTTTTAAAAAACAAATATTTCGAGGACCCTATTTAAACGTATTTGAGATTGGAAAAAATAAACAATTAGAATGTGAGAACATATTTCATTAAAAATAGAGTCCTCGAAAACTCTTCTTTTTTTACAGCACCTCGAAAACTCATTTTCCATAACTTAATTTGCATTGAATATAGTTCGAACTTCTACACCTAATTTTGTGTTGCCTATGCCTTTTCTGTTAACGATCACTCTACTTCCATTTACTATGTTTATTGATACAAAAGGTACACTAATTTTGCAAGATGAATGTTTGTCCAACATAATTGAACACTTGTTAGGTGCATTATTTATTATTTAAAAATTTTCATAAATAATTCAACAATGTGTAGGTTAAAACTGGAAATCCGCTCATCAATCGGTGTTCACATCTGTCTGTACACCTAGATATTCTATAGAACATTATTGATCATGTAACTGTATTTACACGTGGTTAATTACTGAATTTGCTGGTGACATCATTCTCGTATTGTTTGTAGCTTAAGATACAAGGAATCAGACGTCAGGGTTTTCTTCGAAACCACTTTCATAATTTAATCGTTTTTGAAACAGAAATGAGTTATTTACAGTAAGTAAATTTTACTGTTTGATTAGAAAAATGAATAAAAAAATAACCATTCGAATATAATTTGAAAAAGAAAATTGAATATGCCGCATAAAAGAATCTCATACCTGACCAGAATTTTCAATACGAAAATCTAGGTTATAGATCTCGTTCTCGGTAATGCTTGCTTCTTCGTCTCACCACCTAGGTTTTTTTCTATCTGGCCTCTAACACCACGGGGCAACCACACCGTTAGCCAACAAAGAAACTTATCATAGTCTTGTTTGGACCTTGACTGATAGATCATAGATCCAAATTCTCTCATAATATGCATACGACGAGTCGACGACATATAATTCAATCACATTAGAGGGGTGAATTTATCCCAACCATGTTATATTCTTCCACTATTTTACACTAGTTTTACTATGCAAGATTTTTTAATTAATAATTGTAAATTTCTTAGAAATATACATTTGTTTCTTTTTGGTCGGGAAGTATACATTTGTTTTGAATACTGTTAAAGTTTATATTTTTTGGTCAACCCTCTAAAAATTTCTAAAGCATTCCAATAGTAAGGATATTTAAATGGCTGATCACTTATTAAAATTTAATATAATTCATTTGTCGTTTTTAAAGACATATTTCTAACAATCCAATTGTTTCCAAAAATGAAATTAATAATTATCTATAATTAAGAATGTTTATTATAATTGTTTCTTTGAGAAAAATCATAGAGATGACATCATGGATATACTTACGTATATGTCTAGATACATACGTATATATGTCCATTTACATACACATTCACACTACGGATTCCTTCTAAGTTCTAGCTTAGTCCACTCACCCACTTAATATGGGCTGTCTTTATGAATATATATCTTATCTTATTTTTTGAAGAACTATCTATATTCTATACTAGCTAGCTACCATAAATGTAATAGTCAAAATCTTTTCAAATTTTTCTACTTCTTGTTTCTATGAAAAATAGGAAAAATTGAAAATCATCCATTCTTGGGTTGAATTTCTTGACATTTTTCTTTTAATATATGGACAAATCAATATAATATTTTGGTACTATTATATAATATAGGATGAAGGATAGCTTCCAATGCCAACCTTCCTCTCCTTATCACTCTCCAAGTCAATGTCAACGGTCTTCGCCCTCTAACTCCTCTCTCTTCTCTCACACACACTTCGTGGCTAATATATTCCACCAAGAACACAACCAAAGAGCATCCCTCTCGACACACACACTTCTCTCCTAAAACCCAAAAATGGTGGCTGCAAGTCCCGGTGGCTCAATGAAGAGCTTAACCATCCAAATCCTAACCGGAAGATGGTTCATGTTCTTTGGAAGTCTCTTAATCATGTCGACAGCTGGAGCCACTTACATGTTCGGTATCTACTCAGGCGATATCAAGGAAACCTTAGGCTACGACCAAACCACTCTTAATCTCCTAAGTTTCTTCAAAGATCTCGGAGCCAACGTTGGAGTCCTCGCGGGTCTACTCAATGAGGTAACTCCTCCTTGGTTCATCCTCTTGATCGGAGCCATCCTTAACTTCTTTGGATACTTCATGATTTGGCTCGCCGTCACGGAACGGATCTCGAAACCTCAAGTTTGGCACATGTGTCTCTATATCTGCGTTGGAGCCAACTCGCAGTCGTTCGCTAATACCGGATCTCTCGTCACGTGCGTTAAGAACTTCCCGGAGTCACGTGGGGTTGTCTTGGGGATTCTCAAAGGCTACGTTGGTCTTAGTGGCGCCATTATTACACAGCTCTACCGTGCCTTTTATGGTGAAGACACAAAAGAGCTCATCTTGATGATTGGTAAGCACAATTTCTAAAATTATTCATGAGACTATATGGTTAATGGCATGAACAGAGTAAAACAGAGCAAAAACAGAGCAAAACAGAGTAAATCTTGGATAGAAACACATACTAATTGTATGAGTGATTGTATTTGTAGGTTGGTTGCCGGCTATAGTCTCGTTTGCGTTTTTGAGAACGATAAGAATAATGAAAGTGAAAAGACAGACAAACGAACTAAAGGTGTTCTATAACTTCCTCTACATATCGCTCGGGCTTGCGACGTTTCTCATGGTGGTCATCATCATCAACAAACTCTCGGGCTTTACACAAAGCGAGTTTGGAGGTAGCGCCGCGGTAGTGATCGTCTTACTTCTTTTGCCCATTATAGTCGTCATCTTGGAAGAGAAGAAGCTTTGGAAGGAGAAACAAGTCGCCTTAAACGATCCAGCACCCATCAATGTCGTAACTGAGAAACCCAAGTTAGATTCATCAGAGTTCAAAGATGATGATGGTGAAGAGTCAAAGGAGGTAGTGGAGAAGGTGAAAACACCGTCGTGTTGGACGACTGTGTTTAATCCACCGGAGAGAGGAGATGACTATACAATCTTGCAAGCGTTGTTTAGCGTAGACATGTTGATTTTGTTCTTAGCAACGATATGTGGCGTAGGAGGGACTTTGACGGCGATAGACAATTTGGGTCAAATCGGAAACTCGTTGGGTTACCCGAAGAGAAGCGTAAGCACGTTTGTGTCACTCGTAAGCATATGGAATTACTATGGTCGTGTGGTTTCAGGTGTGGTCTCTGAGATCTTCTTGATCAAATACAAATTTCCAAGGCCTTTAATGCTCACGATGGTCCTCCTCTTGTCCTGCGCGGGTCACCTCCTCATCGCCTTTAATGTCCCCGGTGGACTTTATGTCGCATCGGTCATCATAGGGTTTTGTTTTGGTGCGCAATGGCCTCTTCTATTTGCTATAATATCTGAGATTTTCGGGCTTAAGTACTACTCGACATTGTATAACTTCGGGTCAGTCGCGAGCCCGATCGGGTCTTACTTGCTAAACGTTCGGGTCGCAGGGTATTTGTACGACGTGGAGGCGGGTAAGCAATATAAGGCATTAGGGAAAACGAGAGTAGAAGGGCAAGATTTGAATTGCATAGGCACGTCTTGTTTTAAGTTGTCTTTTATAATAATTGCCGCTGTAACTTTGTTCGGTGTATTGGTCTCGATGGTTTTGGTGATCCGGACCAAGAAGTTTTACAAGAGTGATATCTACAAAAAGTTTAGAGAAAAAGCGTTAGCTGCCGAGATGGAGATGGCAGCGCCGGCTGCAGCCAGATCTACCGTGGCTAAGGAAGACAAGGATGATGTTAAAGGCAAAGTAATAGGAAAAGGAGGGTAAACTATTTAGTAGATGATTGTTACAGATACTAGATAACAAAAGATGGTCAAGTATTTTGTAAACACTTTTATATATCTCCTTAATGTGAAACCTATCTTTTATTAATAGCATTTTGTTTTGTTTTTGAAGCAATACTTTATATTTGATGCTTTTATCGTTTTGCGTTTTAGGAGTTTGGATATTAGTGAAGGGGTAAAATTTGGAGATAGGTAAGGGTCATGAGTCAACTTATGAGTTGGACTTGTGATTTTGTGAGCCACAAGAGATTACTTTGAACAAATCATTAAAAGATAAAGAACTAAATTATTGCAAGTTGGGGGACTTGGCTCACGTGTGTTGGTACAACATGGACTTTTATGTCGGTATACACTTGCGTAATGTTTAAATCTAGAACGAGTGCGTCACCATGATATGTGGGAAGTTGAACGTTAAACGGGTTCTGAGAACTAACAAATTGTAAACGTGCAACATTTCTAGAAAACTTTAGTTAGTGGATACTCGATTTGAAAAGATACACTCGTGAAATAATTCCATACTTTTAACTTTTATGAAGTGGATTAGGGAATCGAAAAAAGACATAACAATACATAAATTATAGGAAAGTCGTCTCCAAATAGTATTTTAGGATGAAACAAAACTGTTTTTACATCTTAATAACATAAAACAAATCATGGAAACTAGTAACTACGAAAACGAAATTTCTCATATTTAGTTGATTTTTTTAATTATATAATTTCATTTTAAGGGATTTATGTTCCATATTTTGGTGTAAAATTATTAACTATTTTTTAGTTTACCATTCTTTTCGATTTTGCATTATATAAGGAAGGAATATAATAGGTAATAGACAGTTTTAAAAAAAAACATTTGTGTGTAAAATCTATAATAATTATTAATACGGAGAGAGTAATTTTAATCCATCTTGTTTTTTTTTTTGGTCGTTTAATCTATCTTGTTTAATTTGACTAGACGGCGTCATAGTGTATACAATTCATTATCGAGACCAATCGTCCAAGAGATATTATTTGTAAAAAAGCTGTAATTTAATCTCAACCAGTTGTCCAGTAATTTTTTACTTCAGGATTTAATTAATTTAATCTCAACCAGTTGTCCAGTAATATTTCTATTCGTCAGTTGTCCAATAATAGTGAAGTGAGACACACACACGTATATAACGTTTGTAAGGAATCAAATATAAGAAATGTATCTATTCAACCTATTTTGAAAACCAACTAGTCAAAGAAAAACTATTTTAATTATAGAAATGGTCGGTTTAATAACTTATCCTCTTTTTATTGTATATTTATCAAACTGAAAGTAGAAGAAACCAATCGTCCAAGATTCTCGGATCAGACTTCAGAGGTAGCAGTAGCGTCCATGTTTCGGCAAAAGAATACTATTATTTGGTGACACTTTCATCTCAACCAGTTGTCCAATGATTTTTTTTTTGTTTGTCAGCAAAATGTAAAATAATAATATTAACGAGACTAATAATAATGAATTAATAGTCATAATAATAGTGAGCTGACAATCGTAAACGTATGGTTTTAGTAGTCAAAATGAATGGAATAGAACATAGAGTATCAGTATGTATCTTTCATGTATGACGCCATTTTCAAATAATGTATTTACTATTTAACTATCATATCCATATATCACAAAACAAAATTCGAAAATGGTGAAGAAAATGGATGATAAGCTTGATTATTGAATTCAGAATTAAAATTAGGACTCAACATCCAGATGCAGTTTATTTTCAAAATGAATTTGTTTTGCAGTTTGAATTAAATTTTGTTTATTTTAGCTGTTTTTTTATCCAATTGATTGTTTTTTAAATGTATAGTCATCTATATAGATATATTAATACATTTTTATCATGAGGCCTAATCTCTCATATATATAAATAAACGTATAAGAAAAGAAATGATGATGAGGATTTGGTGATGATGATTTGGATGTGATGATATAATTATGAGGATGTAATGATGATATGATGATTATATAATGTGGATGATATCAAGACAACGACGTTATGATGAATAACTCTTTCCAACTCACACACGTACGATTTTTTTTTAACAAGTTATAAGATTATATAATTTCTTAAAATAATAAAAAAATACATGTTATGGAAACCAATTACAGTAATAAAAATCGAAATTAAAAATTTGGGTTTATTAACTTCTCTCATCTACGCTACGAACTATTCTTATCAAACTGGGGACAGAAGAAACCAAACGACGATAGCTCAAATTACAGATTCCGCTAATTTATTTAGATATATTGGTTGGGAATTTTTTTAATTCTAGAAATATGACGAAGAACAGTAATGTTCAAATAAGGTAAGGAAACAAAAGAACAACAACTCTTTTTTTGGCCAAACTAAAAGAACAAACAACTCAAAGAAAATAAATAAGTGAAATAACATACCAAAATTTTATATCAATTTAATGCCTAAGAATTGGTCAAATGTTAACTTAAGTACTTAAATTTTAAAAACATCATATACACTGATATTCATCTACTAATTATAAATCAAAATTTTTTTTTGTTAAAGTGAGAGGATGATCCGAATTCACCTAATTCAGAATTTCTATCGTTTAGTCAATTGCTTAGGAAAACAAAAATATATGATGACAGTATATAATGGACTAGTGGATGTTGGGCCGCTTTTTAATAAAGCCCAATTAACAATTTAACATATAGAGAAGCAAGATGTCGATGCATATTCATTTACACAAACAAACAGAAAAAAACTACAAGAAATCTTCTTAAAAATACAAAACAACCGCTGTAGTTATAAAAGAGAAGATGTTAATTATTAATTAGTCTCCAAATTTGTGTGGATTAATTTGTAGTTTTTGAATATTACGGTCTTAGTTAGGGATAAAGATAAAACCAAATGTTCCCCAAAATATTATGAGTTTCTGAAGAAACACTCATTAGTAGGAAAAAGATTTAGGACTAGTTGTTTGACCAAAAAAAAAGAAAAAAAAAGAAAAAAAAAACTTTGGACTTTACCACTAATTCTTTGAGCGAGTGAGCTTATTTGTTTCTATCAGAAGCCCACTAACATTTATTCTAAACTAAATGTATTTAATTAGTAAAACACATTGATCCTAATCAAAGTCGCTTACAAACCAAAATCCACATAAAAATAGAAAAAAAGAAGAAGATGAATTTGTGATGATATCTATCACACTTAGAGAAAATAAAGGAAAAACACCTACTAACTAAAACATATTATAAAGATAATAACATATTATAAATCAATAGATATTCTGTGTCAAAAATATTAATTTGCAAAACCATTTTTGTATATTAAATATTTGTATTTGCTCTTATACAATACATTGCAAATTGTATCTTAAAAGTGGT
>Ga0041059_1003598_pt1 | contig 10431 bp, 8 predicted proteins | sample AraColnosormetaG_FD_56232 | JGI IMG/M metagenome (GOLD analysis project Ga0041059, IMG submission 56232) | Arabidopsis roots microbial communities from North Carolina, USA - Col MF nosort | ecosystem: Host-associated > Plants > Roots > Unclassified | place: USA: North Carolina | collected 2013-09-02 | reverse complement strand
AAAAAAAAAAAAAAAAAAAAAGAAGAAGAAAGAGAGAGTCAACGCAAAGGAGAGGCAAACACGAACACACACAGGGCTCGAGAGACCTCTCGACATGTTTAAGGGACAGACAGCGAGCGACACTGAACGTCTTTTTCTCGGGCCTCTCCCACTTATCATTCCCTTCCCTGTCTCTTTTTTTTTTGTTTTTCTTATTTGTATAATAATCATTAGATTTTACAATTTTAAATAGCTTTTTCTTTCCAAAACCTTTGGACTGGACTAACCTGGATCGGTCCGATCTTGATAACGCCGGTTTTATAAAAATCTTAATATTTTTTAGGGTTTAAACTTAATTTGTACGATCATGGATGGATCATCATGTGGTACGAGTCCACTATTAATTCTTCTAAACACCTAAACAAAAACGATATACTTACATGATTGTTTCTGGTTGGATTCGTAGGTGGCATTGTGACTACACTCGTTCATCAATATGGGCCGATTTAAAAATGACTAGATTTTTTTTTTCTGGATCTTGAAAATCCAGACTAATCCAACAGGTTTTTGGTCTACCACAACATTTCAAACAAAGACTATTTATTAGAAACCATAAACCCGGAAAAACTACGAATACCAAATATTATTACAATAGTTTGCTTCGTCGTTTACGTGGAAATTTATATAATTCACAGTAAAAAGAAAGGAATACAAAAAAGTACACGTAGGTGGCGCAGTGTTCCCTTGTATAGCCACATAGAGTCCAAAGAGTAACATGCTTTTTTTTTTCATCTTTCCTTAGTTTTTTTTTTGTAAATATTTCTTTAATTATTCAAATCACTCGATAACGATATAAATATGATCATTTGCTACAATCAATAAAAAGAGAGCCTCTTTTTCACTGCCCCGAATCTCTCTGTTTTCATAACTACTCCATGGTGAATGATTTGATACACTATTGACTATAACTCTAATTCTTAATGATTTTATACACATGGATTTAAGTTATGATTTATAGAGGGTAACAAGCAGAATATTTGAATGTTTTTATTGCGGATATTTAAATATATAACTTACCGGAAAAAGTGGCAGTCTAAATTAGAAGAGCTTGTTAATTATGCATGTAAAATTAAATTTAAATATGGTTTAGTCATCCCTTTGTGGACACTATTGACGTTTTTCCAAAAATTTTCTTTTCACTTGTAAGTTTTTTTATTTTAAGAATGGCTTGTTTTTTTTAACTATTTTTAAAACAATCTATTGTCTACTCAAATAGCATAAGCATCGATAAATATATATATATTTACATGTATGATAATGATATATGGAATATTTTATGAAGGAAAAAAAGAGTTGTTCTGATTGATCACAAGATTACTTACCTCAGAAAAAATCTAAATATGGCTTTACTTAATTAGGGTAAATGTTTGAATACGTAACATTAGACTTTCGAAACATATTAACCAAACAAATCGTTAAGAACGCTCTAATAAATTTGATCAAGATATAACCCTGAGGCAGCTAGATGAGCAATTACTATTGTTTGAGATTAAACAAAAAAAAGCTTAAGGACAAAGAAAAAGAAAAAAAGAAGAATTTAATTTTCTAATCGCGTAGGATTTCAAATTAACCTAAATTAAATACGGTTCATTAATACGTACGGACACATGAGCTAGCTTTTTTTTTTTGATAACCACGAAAAAAATATGTATGCTAACTTTCAAAGAAAAGAATTGAATTCATCCGTTTTAAGATAAAACAAGCTTAAGCACATTCGCCACTTGGCAAACTCTGGTCCATGGGATGAGAACAAGAAAGCTAGGACCGGTGGATCATTCCCCGTGGGTGTGAAACTCTGAGTCGGTAGAGAGAGAAAGAAGAGATAGCAGAGAGAGAAAGTCTTTGTTTAATCCTTTTTTTACTTTCATACGGACAGAACTAGAAGCGTTTTGTTCAGACAAAGCCGAAGTGAGAAGAGGAAAGAAAAGCTTTTCACTTTGGGTTTCATAGAATCTGCAAAAACCAAATCAGAGTAGTGGAGAGAGAGAGAGACTTAAATTCTAGGGATGAGCAGAGCAGAGGAGAGAGAAATCTAAAAACGCCCATGGCGGCGTTGCAGAAATTTATAGAGAAAAATAAAGATTCATAAATAAGTAGACAGCTTAAATTCTTCTTTCTTTCTTCTCTTCTGTTTCTTTTTCTTCTTCTTACTTTCTCTCACTTCAACTACTCACTACCAAGAAACACACTTTGTTCCAAGAGAGAGAGAGAAAGAGAGATCTTGTAGAACATTCGAATTTAGATTCGGAGAGCAGCAACAACACCCACAAGCTAAGGGAGTATAAGGCTGAATTTGAGTGAGAAGAAGAAGGAGAAAAAAGGATAAGGATTTCATGGTAATTAGGGTTTCTGAATTATGGATATAGTTGGGTCAAGATTAGGGTTTGAAGTTTTAGGTCTTAAAAAATGGCTGGGATATTCTCATTAGGAGGTAACAACAACAACAACGGAGACGAAGAAGAAGAAAATCAACAACAACAAAAGACAAATTGGGTTTGGTATAGATCAAACGCAAACACCAATAATATCAACCCAAGCTCGAGCCAACAAGTATGGCAGATTCCACCAGAGCAGATGCTCATGCATCATCATTCACATCCACAACAACAAAGCTTAGATCTTTATCCAGGTCATCAGATCGACGTCTCTGATTTAGCCACTTCATCAAGATCCATCACCATTAGCTGTCGGGACTGTGGGAACCAAGCCAAGAAAGACTGCACTCATATGCGTTGCAGGACTTGCTGTAAAAGCCGTGGATTCGATTGTTCCACTCACGTCAGGAGCACGTGGATCCCCGTTGCGAGGCGCCGCGAGAGACAACAGCAGCTTCATATGTCCACATCTGGAGGTGGCGGCGGAAGCGGTAGTGGCGGTGCTGGAGGAGGCGGTTCGAGTATCCCAAAACGCCATAGGGACCCTACTCTTCCAGGAACATCCTCCTCTTCTCGCTTGCCATCCCACTCAGCAGGTTTTTTTTTTTTATGTCTTTATAAACAATTTGATATCCAGACAACTTCATATATTCGAACCATATGTTTTTGTTAGAAGAAACACGAATTTTTCAACACAAAAATATATGTGAGTTTAATTTTCCTTTCACTACTTGCACAAATTTTGTTTACTTTAAAAATACAACATTCTATATTTATTTTTAATCAAATTTCAGTGTGAAAAAATGTTTGATAAAAAACATTTAAATGTTGTGTTCTGTTTTGAAGTGAAACATAACATTAAAACATAAACGTAATCTTGTGTTTATGGACGTTGATTAATGTGTATAATTGTGTATATATGTTTTTAGGGTTAGAAATGGGGGAGGCAAGTTTTCCGGGGGAAGTGAGCTCAGATGCGCTTTTTCGGTGTGTTAAAATGAGTGGCGTAGATGATGGAGGAGATGGTCAGTACGCTTATCAAACGACGGTCAATATTGGAGGTCATCTCTTCAAAGGAATTCTGTATGACCAAGGCCCTGAAAGCAGCTACATGAGTGGCGGTAGTGGCGGAAGCGATCATCAGAGCTCATCCGCAGGAGGCGGAGGAGGAGGACATCCGTTTAATCCTCCAGTTGTGACCGACGGTGGCGGAGGAGTATCATCGGCCATGTTTGTAGATCCAAATTCTGGTGGTTACTATTCAAGTAACATGACGACTAGTGTGTTCATGCCACCAGGTACGCAATTCTATCAAAATCCACCAAGATCTTGATTAAATCAAGAACTTGACTTTTTATTTTTGTTATATAGTGATTCTATATATGTAATGTGTCTTTTGTTTTGTTGCTCTGGTCAATCATATGTAATACTTAGACGATTTAAACATTTGTATGTCTGTTTGTTGTCATGTATAATGTATGTGTTAATTTAATATTTAAATTGTACGGTAATGAATCTTTATTATAAATTTTAGTATTTGTGGGTTTTATATAAACAAGTAAGTGTTTTTGGTTCTCGATACGTTTTTTTTCCATGTTTATGCCGATGTTGCCGGTTGCTTCTCCCATTGGATAAACTCAAGAAATTCTACGTTATAATAATAGGTAAACTATAATATTATCATAAGGTCTAGTGAAGCCTACATGATTTGATACTCAGAACAATATCTTCATATAGCATCAACATTTTATATTGTTACTGTAAAGTTAATCTATATAGATTTGAAGGTAAATTGATTAGCGTGAATTAAATAGTGACAACGACAGGAAAGCAAATGAGGGCAAAGTTGTTAAAAATATAAGTTACGAACTTACGATTATAGTATTGGTCCTATTGTTACACTCGTAGTGTTCTACTTCACAATGAATTGGTGTCTGAAGAATAAATGACGAATAAATATATGAAGCAACTCGTGGATTAATAATAGAATTCGTACGTTACTGCATCACGTGCCTATGGAAGAAAAAAACAATTAGTTTTAGAGCTTACTGTTATGTAAAATTAATTATTCGTAAGATTTACTCAAAAAATCTCCCAATAAAACCTTTCCTAGAGTTAATAAATGTTGATCATCTAGATAGATATGATCGTAGAACCTAATTAATTAGTATGTTTTCTCACGCAAGACCATCTAGATCATCATGGTTTTCTAATCCAATATTTTTGTTTGTTTTTGTTATGAGTAATCCAAGAAGACTTATCAAGTGTAAACTAAAAAGGTGCTCACTCAAAGGCTTGGAAAAAGTTTATCAGATTGATAGTACTTTTACTTACCTTATAAATATTATGGTGAATCGCATATATATGTAGGAAAACATTAAACACTAATCTTCTTTGTCACACCAGTTTAACGCCATTAATCTATGTGTGCAATTAATACCAAAGATTAGCATTTTGATAAATTTATCAGATAGTAATCATATTTCCTAGAGCCTAAATCGGTCGCAGTATGCGCATTAATATCAATTGATTATAAATGACTCACTCATAAAATATGTAAGCTTTTCTCGCTAATCTGCTTGCGCACATGTTCTCCACCCGGAATTTGGCAACCATAACAATGTGTAATTAGCTTACTTAATCCTAATTTCCGGGCAATTATACACTACTATGTAATATTATCCATATATGACTCGTTCACTTTGGTAAACCAAAAAATATTCAAGAAGGGGAAACAAAGAAACGATTAGATCACCTGAAGTTCACGTAGTTTAGCCTCTGGAACGTGCCTTGAATTGCAAGTCAAACATCCTCCTTTTTTTCAACTCTCCAAGGGTGAAGGACACAACTAAAAGAAATATGGTTTCTGGTTGGAATTGAGTTCAAGCAGGATACATAAACAAAGAGAAAGAGAGAGAGGGGGAGAGATGTAAAGATGAAATTAATAATGAGGAATGTTGCAGAGATTGGAGATAAAGAGGGGCAAAGTAAGGACGACGTACCCAAAAAACAACTAAATAAATAGATATAGGAAGAAAAAAAAAGAGAAGCTAGCTAGGGTTTTTGATAGAGCTTTAGTTAGGGTGGGGATGAAAGAAACTGGCTCAGTGATGCAGTAACCTATTATTGTGGTGTGTACCCATACTTTCAATCAGCTTTTCTTTTCTTTTTTTCTTTGGACGACAAGACACGCATACGTACACCTTTTATAATCCAATATATGTATATTACTGTATGTGTGTGTATATAAGTATACGGTGGTCCTTTTATAAGAACAATATTGCTAGATGAATATGAATTTAATTTGAGGTATCTCATTCATCCATTGTATAGTCCAATGGTTCATCTAAGTATCATTTCACGTGATCTCTAATTCATCAAAGACTATATTTTGGGAATTTTGTGATAATCATCTGTGTGTTTCGCAATCTTAAAGTTTTTCACTAAAATATACCGCGATTACTAAGAACGTATCCCGTAGAAATAGATATCAAATCACTTTATATAGAATCTCTCAAGCTTGAAAGAAATGTAAAACATTCGGAATGAGACTTATTAGGTGAAGATATGATAAGCAAACATAAGTGTGATGTAATTCAATCACTTATATTGTCTCTGTTTGTGTGTATGTGTCTCTGTCTCTCACTTTCCCCCTTTTATCTTTTAAGACCAAGCATAAGGAGGATAAGCTTGAAGTAAGCTTCACGAAATGCGAGTCTGATGAAGGTGAGCTTGAAGTTGTTCCATGGAGGGTATCGAGCTTCAAGATCCATACCTAAGCTTCCTTCCATTATTGCTTTCTCGTGACTGAAACAATCAAATGAGTATTTCCCGTGATACCTCCCTATTCCACTTTCTCCCACTCCTCCAAAAGGTAACGCATCACACATATACTGCAATTCCATTCAAAACTTAACCATATGAGAACAATTATATTTCGTGTTTTTCACTGTGTGCTATAGTCCAAAGATTAAACACAAATTCGAAATGGATAAGATCACAACAGCCACATATTGAGTCATTATCAAGATCTGAAGTTCTGTTATTGCTTTGATAAAAAAATAACTCATAGTCAATTTTGGTTTCTAACTATGGACTTTGAGCTAATATACCAATATTGCCTATAATATATATACCTGGATCATGACGTCATTGAAGGTAACACTTCCTGAGGATGTTTCTGACAAAATTCTAGTTTTAAGGTTCTCGTCATTTGTGAATGCATAAATGGCAAGTGGCTTCGGTTTTGTATTAATGATCCCTATGCTTTCTTGGATGTCACGTACCTTCATCACATAGGAGGAAATAGACAAAATCAACAACGATTAGTTGATTGTTTACTAATGTATATACTGTATGCTTTAAATATGCTTACCGTGATAATCGGGAGAATTGGACCAAAGATCTCTTCATTCATGATCTCAGAATCAAGAGGAGGGTCCAACAAGATCGTTGGCTCAACATACCTGTTAAAAATATTTAAGGTTAAAATGACCGGTAGAACTGATTTCGTGTGATCCAAGAAACATGAATAAAATAAAGCGTACAGCTTATCTTCGTCTATAGAACCACCATAGACGATGGAAGCTTGGACACGAGGATCGCTAAGAAGACGAGACAGTCTCTGAACGTGGTGCTTGTTTGCAATCCTTGAGAGACATCCAGATTCTTTAGGATTTTCGCCAAAGAAAGACTTTATCGTAGGCTTCAACATATCAATCTACATAAAACCACCACACTTTTAGAAATCCTACAGAAACAGAGTTTGCGATTGCGTTTGCATTGTGTGCATTCACCTACCAGAGTAGGCGCGAAACTCTTTTCGATAAGAACGTAATCTACAGAGATACAAGCTTGTCCATTGCAAGATCCCCATTTTCCTCCAGCAATCCTCTTGACAACCGACTATAACATCACCAAGAATTCAAATTTAGCGACTTTTACGATCAAGAGTTTCTGTTGCAATCAAATCAAGAGGTAAGAAAAACAGAGTAAAGCGCAGACCTTGATGTTCTTTGAAATGGTGTGATGATCAACAATGGTGGGACATTTTCCACCAAGCTCCAATGTCACAGGAGTCAGATGCTGTGCTGCTGCAGCCATTATGATCCTTCCAATCTTGGGACTCCCTACAAGCAAACAACAACATCAATCACGCGTATTCCGCTACAAGCAAGTCATCGCGAGTGAATGGATTGATACCGGTGAAGAAGATCTTGTCCCATTGATGCTGCAAGAGGATAGTAGCGACATCAGGTCCTCCTTCGATAACTTTGATGGCTTTAGTATCGAGATAAGCTGGAATTGTCTTGGCAAGGAAGGCAGATGCGTTAGGGCTTAGTTCAGATGACTTGAGAAGCACGGTATTTCCTGCTGCTATTGCCCCAATCAATGGATCCAGAGACAAAGCTGACAACAAACATTAAAATAAAATCTCAAAATTGTAATCCTTTCTTGTAGAAAATAAAAATAGTCAACTATTTTAAGATCCGAATCTTACATATAGGAAAATTCCAGCTAGACAGAACAAGAACCGTCCCATAGGGTTCCGATATGACTTTCCCTTTTGCTGGGTAGAACAACAGAGGAAGTTTGCTCTGTTTTTTCAGAACCAGTAAAACAATTATCCAACCAAATAAAATGATTAATCTTGCATATTTCTAAATAATCGAATCTCCTAAACCTAAACCTAAATTCGGACTAATTCAATAACTGTATATGCTCAGTGTTGGTTCTTACATGTTTGGGGACGGCCCATTTATCAAGACAGTTGATTGCAACAGTAGCTGTTCGCAAGACAACACCAAGCTCATCTCTAAAAGCTTCAGTACTGTGTTTGCCCAAATCTTGAAACAGAGCATTGCAGATCTTGTCTTCGTTGTCTTTAACCATCTCGTATATAGCTCCGATCTGTGCCTTCCTCCACTTCAGACTCCTCGTCCTCCCACTCGCAAACGTCTCTCTCATCTCTCTCAAGCTCTCCTCCACAGTCTCCTTCATAGCTTCCATGGCTTCTCTCTCTTTGACTAACTCTGTTCAGAAGCAGAGTTTGGTTATAAAAAGCTAGACCTTGTTTGTTTGGTTGCCTCTTTTAGAGATAGAGTGTTTCTATTTCAAGTTACTAGTTATAACCACTTATAGGGTGATGGTTAAAAGTGGAAAAGGAACTAGTTGGGGAATAATAAGGTAAAAATATTAAATAGGTTTGCTGTCTTACTTACTTTTGAAGATCGTTATCAAGAAGATGGAAGTCCATATCGTTGAATTTAATGTTGTAATTGATAGATTTTCATTAGTTCACATGTTAGATTTTTTCAAGAAATACTTTAGATTATATGAAGTATATGTATCGGTGACATTTATTGATGTGTCTCTATTCATTGTCTCACCTAACATAGTCCGAAACGTCTGGTTACTGGCACCGGTCATTAAATGCTTCCGGGCAACTAATATCAAATTCATATGTACAGTAAAATATTTGGTTTGTCAACTATCAAATTCACATCTACAATTTTTAAATATGCTTTTATGTCGAATAAACTAGAGTATAGATGATATTATGTGGAGTGATACGATTAATATTGTAAATGTAGTTGGGAAGCTCAATAAAAGTTAGTGTGTTGAAACGTGAATAGTACTACTTGAACTATATTATTACAGGTTGTCTAGTGAACCAAATGTTGGGGCCAATAGTAGATCTGTAATTAATCTTTCAGTAGGAAAAATAGTTGGGAAAATAGTCGAAATGACTAAAATCCGATATGGAATAACAATATCGTTTTTTGGGTCTAAGATATTGATATTTATGGAGCAATGCTATATTGGTTTCAAGTGTACATTTTTTTTTATCCGAGGGTTCAAGACTTAAAAGCTCAACCAAATTTCCGATATACAAAGAATGTGATATTTTTATGGCTATCACTTACATCGTTGCTACATTTAATTAATTTCTATTTTCTCTGAATGCAAATAACTTAAATCGAAGTTCATTTTAAATTATAAACGTAAATTTCATGAAGTAATTTTGTATTTACGCTTTTAAAAAAACTTGAATGGTTTTCATGTAAACTTAATCATCATATAAGTTACGTACAGTGTCAATGTTCATATCACATATATGACTATATGAAAGTATAGTTTACGAGATAAATACTGTGGGGAAAAAAGAAAAAAAAAGCTACACTACACAGATGAGAGATGGATGCATAGAGAACGAGATCATGAAAGTTTACTATCTTATGTTATCGAACGATAATGATTTCATGGGTATAAAATAGTCTAATTTGTACGGTTACTCCTCTGCCAACATACATCGCATTCAATAACATTCCACCTTTTACCGACTTGCATTGAGCCCATGTGGCCCATCGGGCTAATTAGGCATATAGTCAGTTTAGTGAGCCACCACCATATTGTATGTCATCAGTCTACGACTTTCTTGCGTTAATTTAATCCGAGGGGAAAAAAATTGATGTAGCAGTAGAGAATTTAAAGAGGGGTGTTCCGAGAATCGAACTCGGGACCTCTCGCACCCGAAGCGAGAATCATACCACTAGACCAAACACCCAATTGTTTGGAATGTAGTTCATTATATTTATAATAAAAATACAAGTCTATGTATTTTATTATTATTTACTATTTAGGTATGTGTGTAATTTGAATATGTTTATGCTCCATTGCTCCTGGTAAACTTTACGTGAATGTTTAGATGTTTTTTTTCTAACTTTGAAACCGACTTTTTCTAATGGAAATTATTATCTCAAAGAAAAAACAAATATATAACCATGAGCGATATTTTCACGCGCTCAACATATGATGGTCACTCTTTCCTTGAAATTAAAGAAGAAATAAATAATAGGCCCTTACTAATAACGTTTTTGTTTGTTTTGGTAAAATTGGGCCTTCCACCGACGGTCGAGTGGGCCCGAGAAGCCTGATAGTCCAATCATTACTCTCGACGTATGAATTATTGTTAATTTTTTTCTTCTTTTCTGTAAAACCTTCGAAATACTGATAC
>Ga0041059_1003597_pt1 | contig 10431 bp, 14 predicted proteins | sample AraColnosormetaG_FD_56232 | JGI IMG/M metagenome (GOLD analysis project Ga0041059, IMG submission 56232) | Arabidopsis roots microbial communities from North Carolina, USA - Col MF nosort | ecosystem: Host-associated > Plants > Roots > Unclassified | place: USA: North Carolina | collected... | reverse complement strand
CAGTAAAGTCGATCCAGATCAAGGAGAGAAGAACAGATCCATGGAGAAGAAAGAAAAAGGTGGAATTTTTGAAAGGTAGATCAAAATTGGCTGGGAAAAATCAGACACGAGCAAGCAAGAATAAAAATTGTAAGAAAAATGTGAAAAAGGTTCTTCTTCAGGGTTTTATATCATCATTTTTATTTTTATTTTCATTTTTTTCCAATTTTATTTGGGGTTGAGTCTCGAGGGCTCTCTGGTTTCGTCGGTTTTGACGGGTGGGTGCCGTCAGCACTTGTGCTCGAACCCGTTTATTGACTCTCCTAATAGTAGTAATCGTCAACCATCAGATTTTATATTTGTTGTCATCAACAACTTAAACCATCAGGAAAAAATAATTGTAATTTTTACTGAGAGTTTTTTTTTTTGGCGAAGTTTTTACCAAGTAGCTTTTGAGCCAAATGCAAAAACAAATAGATTGTTTGATCTTGTAATAGAGTTCACCAAATAATGAGACGATAAATCTGACACCAATACCAAAATGTAAACTCGTTGTTTGTTGCTAAGTAGATTACTCGTGTGAGTGTATAACTCATGGACCTAAAACTTGAAGCTCAATAGAGGCTCAAGCCCAAAAAGATGGTTGTTAAAAATCTCAGGATTGTTGGTGGCTTGGTGTGCTTTTGGTTCATCCAACTTGGGTTTAACATTGTATTTAGTCGCCGTTTAATATCTAACGGTTTCAACTTTATGCACTAAATGATTCTCCATTAACCAAATTATTCCAAAAATACATTATTTATCATCATAAAATGGTACCATCGAACAACAATTCTTCATTTTTTCTTTTTCTCCCGCTTTATACTCTCTTCTCCACCTCTCTAACTGCCCCTTTCCTCAAAACCCTAAGCAAGCTTCTCTCACTCAGCAATGGCACCCATTGATCCACACTCTTTCACCGATTCCTCTCATCCTCTCACCACGCATGTCGCTCTCTCCCTCTACCTCGATTTCAACACCTCCATAATCCATGGCTCCGCTCTCCTCACTCTCTCCTCCGCCTTCTCCGGCGAACTCTCTCTTGATACTCGCTGCATTTCCATTGCTATGGTCCTCGATCCTCTCACTCTCGAGCCTATCCCTTACTCCGTCTCCACCACACCGGATCGAATTCGGGGCACCGAAGTTGTCGTAGTCCTCTCCGGTCAATCTTCACTGCTAATTGTCTACTCCACTTCGCCTTCTGCTTCCGCTCTCCAGTGGCTTTCGCCGCTTCAAACTTTCTCCAAATTGCATCCTTATGTCTACACGCAGTGTCAAGCGATTCACGCCAGATCCATTTTCCCATGCCAGGACACTCCTGCCGCGAGGATCCGTTACGACGTCGTTATGAACATACCGAATTCGCTCTCTGCCGTCATGTCGGCTCGCCACGTCCGTCGTAGGCTTGCGGTTCCTGAGGAGGCTAAACATCTCGAGGCTGGGTCGCTGGGGTCGTCACTGTGGTGTGGTGAGGATAGAGTTGTGGAAGAGTTTGCTATGGAACAGCCTATACCGCCTTATCTATTTGCTTTTGCCGTTGGTGAGTTAGGGTTTCGGGAAGTTGGACCTAGGACTCGGGTATACACAGAATCTGCCGCCATTGAAGTTCTAGATGCGGCTGCTCTGGAGTTTGCAGGAACGGAGGATATGATCAAGCAAGGGGAGAAGCTGTTTGGAGATTACGAGTGGGAGAGATTTGACTTACTGGTGCTGCCTCCGAGTTTTCCTTATGGAGGTATGGAGAATCCAAGAATGGTTTTCCTGACGCCTACTGTTATCAAAGGAGACGCCACTGGAGCTCAAGTTGTAGCTCACGAGCTCGCACATAGCTGGACTGGGAATTTGATCACTAATATCAACAATGAACACTTCTGGTTGAATGAGGTAGCTTTGAATTGTCTTGTGCTTTTGCTTCTTTTAGCTACAAATTAGGATGTGTAACTGTGTGTCCGTTTTTAGAGTTTGCCTTGTTGATGGGAAAGTGTTTATTTCATGTTCATGGCAATAGGGATTTACAACTTACGCAGAGAGGAGAATTGTGGAGGTTGTTCAAGGGGCGGATATAGCTACTTTGAACATTGGCATTGGTTGGAGGGGTTTAACTGATGAAATGGAACGGTTTAAGGACAACTTGGAGTGCACTAAACTGTGGAACAAACAAGAAGGTGTTGATCCAGATGATGTATATTCTCAGGTCCCATATGAAAAAGGATTCCAATTTGTGTTGCGAATTGAACGCCAGGTTAGTTGAATTGCCCTCTTCGCTTAGGTGTTTTGTTATGTAATGTTTACAATAATGGTCATCTATTTACTGGAAAACTTTCAGATTGGAAGAACTGCTTTTGACGAATTCCTCAAGAAATACATTGCTACTTTCAAGTTCAAGTCAATCGATACAAACACATTTCTTGAATTCCTGAAAGCAAACATCCCTGGCATAGAGAAAGAGATCAATCTACAGCTGTGGACTGAGGGCGTTGGTATACCAGAGGATGCATATGAACCAGTCTCAACCATTTACACAAAGATCATATCCCTGGCGAAAGAGTTTAAGGAAGGAAAGATGCCAAGTGAGGATGATGTTGCTGAGTGGAACGGACAGGAATGGGAGCTGTACTTGGAGAATCTTCCTAAATCATGTGAACCTTCTCAGGTACTCTTTACTCCTTTCTTCCTCTAAGTTAATGGGAGCTGTACTTGGAGCTGTACTTGCTGAGTGAATCTTTATTTCTTCCTCTAAGATAATGGGAAATGGCTTGACTTAGGTTGAACTACTCAATAAGCTTACATAAGGAGGAGAAAAAGGCCTAACTAACTGTCAGTTAGGTTAGCTCAATAGTTACTCTTGGATTAATGTGGGGCTAGTGAATAATGATTGTGGAAAAACCCTCTTGGCTTTGGGAGAGTTCATGATTGTGGAAAGTGTATTGGCTTTGCAAGAGTTAGGATCTTATCTTGTTTGTTAATGACAATGCTAGTCAACAAAGGAAGGATTGGTGATCAGGTTCAAACCTATGGCTAACACCCACTTTGCTCATTGATGAATCAGGTCATGGCCTTGGACAAGCGGTACAGACTGGCAGAATCGAAAGACTATGAAGTGAAGGTCTCGTTTCTGCAACTTGCAGTCACATCCAAGTGCAGAGAGTACCATGGGGAAGTGAAGAAAACACTAAAAGAGGTAGGAAGGATGAAGTACCTGCGTCCACTCTTCACTGCTCTTGCACAATCTGGTGGAACAGAAGAGAAGCAGCTGGCAAAACAGGTGTTTGCAGAAGCTCGAGAAACTTATCACCCCATAGCTCAGGGAGTTGTTGAATCTATCCTCTCTAAGTACATCTAAACAAGACCGTTATGATAGCTTGAGAGCACTCCGAAAAACAACATTTCAATAAAACTCAGTCACTGTAATAACAATTGGTGCTTGAGAGAGTCATAAACAAAAAATTGAATTGCCTTTTGTTGCGTACATTACATTCTCCAAAAGATTAGTACAAGCTTAACTATGCATTACTCTCATCTTCCAACTTCTTAATGTAAGCCATAAGCACCATTATAACCTCTCTTGCTGGTGCTTGTAAAGTAGTGACGAGATTAATAGCCGGAGATTGCAGAGCACCGAGCATCTTAGCGTAGACCTCAGCACGAGTGGGCATGGTCTCGAGGACTTTGAAATTGTCAGGAGCGTAGAACTTACCTTCGAAGACAGCGCCGGCAAAGTCATTGTTTTCAAGCTTGCGTTCCTTCTGGAAGCTCCGGTAGGGTTTGATAGCAGAAGGGATTTCATCGGTCTGGACGAAAAGCCAAGCGTTCATGCCTTTCATACAAGGCTTGAGAGCTTCCCATTTGGTGCCTTCAATGGCTTTGAAGACCAAAGTGTTCTTGGCGACGATGAGCTTTGTAGTGTCGGGGAGAGTTCTCCGGAGGTCTTGAAACTGCTTGACGGTGAGGCCTTTGTAGTTGATGGCGGCGAGGAGATGGCAGTTCTCCAAGTGAGACTTGACGGCTTCGACAGTCTCTTCCTTCTTGTTACGAGACACCGCGGATCTGATGACCGGGAGGCGAGGGTAATTTGGGGAATTCGAGGTTTTGGGTGTGAGAGTTGAGATTCGCTGGTGACAGAGAGGAGACAAGGAAGAAGAGAAGGAGAGAAGAGCCACTTCCATTTTTTTGCTCAGAAGATGAGGAGACTGTTTCTAGCTGTGTGGAGGAAGAAGATAGATGAACAACAACACAATCCTCCACTAAGCAATTTTATTTTTTTATTTTTCTTAAATGGAAAATAAAATTTATGGATAAAAAAAGGGTTAATAGACGGAATTAGTAACTCCGTCTAATTTAACGCATTGTGTCTTTTAGTCTCTGCTTCTGAATTCTGAACGCAATCCATTGGTAAACTAATCAAATAACTAGACCCAAAATAATTCTATTTTCTTTCTCGGAATTATGGAAGATGTCTCGTCTCGTGTCAAACAAATAATTTTGTAATTTACTACTCAAGTTCATAATTTAACCATTACAAGAAAAAACAGACAAGAAGGGAAGTAAAGGGAGAAGGAAAAAAAAATTAGGCAAAATATTGTTGCTGTATGGATTTGTCCCTATGGTTTGTGTTTTGTGTGTGGATGTGAGTTAGAGAGTGTCCCAATTAGGGATAGTCGCAGTAGCTTCATTCACCATCTTCACAAGTGTCACCTGCACCATCACACAATATGTTATTAAGGACAGTCATTCAATATTACGGTTCTCACTCTCACACTTGATTGACCACAAGCAAAACCGTAACTCCTGAAGATATTACAACTACTTCTAACAGACTTATGCATATCATCTCCCCGGAAAGTAAAACCATTGCAAATTCACAAACTACATCAAACTATGGACGACCATTTGTGTATGACGTTGCTATTTAGTCTCCGGAATCCACTAAACCAATGGACATGATACAAATAAGTTCCCCTTTGAGCTATGAATGGACCTTACTGCAGTATCTTGTTTTAAGCACGATCAGATTATAGAGGTTTATATATAACATACCACACTTTCGGGAACACCGGGAGGCGGCAAGGACATGTTCCTTGGAGGAGGACCCCGCAAATGTGATCTCTTATCGAATCGCCACTCTCCTATTTTGCCATATGTCAGCTCCCCCTGTATTTAACAGTCAGCAAAACTTAGTAGTGACTAAAAAGAGAACCTAATGACCTTAAGTAAAAACAAATGACCACAAGATGTGAAATCTGTTCCTAATTTATCAGCCAAAAATTAAAATTAAACAATCGTGTCAAACAGAAAATCACCTTCATGTTGTAGTCGCATCCATAAGTGTAATGAATGATAAACTTCCCCTTGGTAGACAAATCCCACGGAGGCTGAAAGATATTGTGAGAGAACTTAGGAATATGGAGCAGAGAAACAACTTTTGTAACTTTGACAAAACAAAAGTATCTTCGACATAGAATATGTTATCACTAAGGTATCAGCACAAGGTCGATTCTTACCTGAAGCATGAAATCCTTCCGAAGTATGTGACGCACCCCATGTATAGCAGATGCAATTGCGTAACCGTACCTTATCAAACAGAAAAGAGAAGAATAAAGTAGTCAGTTAACAATGATGGGATTCAAAAGGTGGAGAGCCAATTCATGATTTAAGATTCTTGTTTCTTGTGCTAACATTTCCAGCACCCATCCAAATGCCTTATCAGTTTCTGGATCGTTTTTCATTGTCAGCGAGACATTCATCCATGTAGGAGCAATCTTTTCAAGTGATTCCTGCATCAGAAAGTAAATGCATGTCAACATCAATTTTAATGCATGAACAGAACAAACAGAACATATTCCTGGACACCAACATCACATCTAGCTAAACGCCTCTGAAAATCTTTGGGGCCCAAGTCAAATAACACATATACAAACAGTATAGCACAGATAATCTCACCTTGCTTATGATAACAGGAGAGTTGCCAATGGGGTCGATATTTGTTACTGGCCCCATCTCCGCTGGATAATACTTTCTGACTATGTTTTCATACTTTTCAGGAGTAATATAGAAAAACGGAAAAGCGGCTGGGAATCCTCCAACAGCCAAATTGGGAAGGGGATTAACAAATACATGATCAGGCTCTGCCATGAGCACATAGCTGCACCAACAGTAAGATGCAGGAGATTTAGCAAACAGTAGAATGTTAGTTGGAAGGAAGAGAGAAATGACAGGACTTACTCTTCCTTGATGGTAGCTCTTTCAAGCCATTGCACGAATGCCCATGGTCTATTCAAGACAACATACCCCTAAATACAAGATTACAAGATTACAAAAAAGAGTGAATCAGTGATAAACCATCAACAAAAAGTGAGACCAAATGGAGAAACGGGAATAAAATAAAAATTCTTACCCGATCAAGACCTGGAGGAAGAGGATCAACCACAAATGTGGGTATTTCATCCATCAAGTTATCAGAATTACCGGAATGCAAAATACGGGTGAAGCCACCCATATCAGAACCAGGAAGAGCTTTCTTCTGCTTATACCAATAATACATAATACGACACTGCCACTTATTATAAGGTGCATCTGTAGCTGTTAAGGCAACATGAAAAGGTGCTGGAGAACTCTTGGCTTTCCTAATATTTAGAGGCATCTGAACAACAGGATCCAGAAGTGGACTTCCATCTGAATTACTCACACCAGATCTATTGTGAACTATAAGTGTCAGAAGATTATATGTGACAACAAAGAACCCAAAACCCAAGAGAAACAGAAGCAAGCCTGATGCTTTTCCCATTTGTTTATTCTCAAATCAAGCTAAATTACAAAGCAAAGAACTTAATGGTGATTCCACTACTGCCTTCAAGCTTTAGCAGCATAAATACATGGCAGTGGATCCTTGGAGCTCAAAAATTCATACCTGTAAACAAAAATGATGCAAGTTGACAAATTGAGAACACAGCCATCAAAAAGGTCTCGACTTAGTGAGAATTCAACGATTAAAATCGGGTAAAGCTCCAGAGATGCATAATTTTGGGCACAATGAATAGATCAATTAGAGTGTGGAATTCCAGAAAAGTAAAAGATCTGAAGGAAGAAGCAGAAACGTACAATAATCAGAAGCGAATCTCGGAGTGTGGCGTAAGAATTTGAAGCTTACAGATTCGTAGAGAGAGTCCTAAGAGGGAGAAGCAAGGGAAGTGTCGCCGGAGAAGAATAAGAAAGAGATCGGAGGAGTAATTAATACGAAGCGGAGTTGACTAACGGTGCGTCATTAACGAATTAATTATTAATAACAGTCGTCGAAAATGATTTGACAAAATGTGTGTCTTTGGATCGTGCCAATCAAAACCAAAGAATTCTCCTGATGGCTTTGAATATAATTTCAGGAAAAAAATATAGGAAGTGCAAGTGTTGTGGCATACCACGTTTAAGAAAAAAACATGGAATATTAAAGAAGAAAAACCTAATACGTGAATCGAAGTTAGCACACATAATTAACATGCTTTAGAAATTAGTATGGGCAATAATACTGCTTTTTTTTTTGGTAAGTTGGGTAATAATACAACTTGAGATTTGGTTTGCGACGTTCAATCTGATTTGATTATATGAACTATCTATTTCTATATGTCTTCATATTATTTCGTGTGTTTTGGTGGAAACGTGCCACTCGCCAGGATCTGATCGTAGCTGTCATTTTTACGTTAAAGAGATATTTGTCTTGGTTCATTGAACTCTTCTTGACGGTGGTACCTTTCCACGCCTTACATTTCCATCAATACGCGTTAGTAAAATCTTCAATAACATAGTGACGTTTCCTTCCGCAACAACGGTAGCAACAAAATAAAAAGGGACATCCTCACCATATAAAACATAGCCTGGTTCGAAGGAGTCAAATCTCCCTCCCATACAAAATTTATTCCATATAACAAAAACCTTATCGTCGAACAGATAATATTTCCCCTTGCTCCTCTCTAATTTTATGGGGAAATGATTTCATCAACATCTTTTTTATAAAAGAAATCTGAAACTGCAAAAAAAATGGAGAAAAAAACAAAAGCCGAAGCTTAATGACTGCGGGATTTGGTGGTACTTAGGCACCTCCAGATCCATACTTCTTGCCGAAGACGATTAACTGCAGCTTGTCGTAGCCAGCAAGCACACCAGCACCTGCAACGGCACGCAGGATGTTGGCACCCGCACCCTTGAACAGAGACTTGGCTCCTTCCTTCTTCACGATCTGTGAGAACGCATCAAATGAGCTCTTGTACTTCACCGCTTCACCTGATGTCATCATCATTCTTCTTCTAACCGTGTCAATCGGGTACGACGCAAGACCCGCACCATTGGTGATGAGCCATCCAAGAGCAAAACTAGCGAAGAAACTGTCCTGAAATATCCAGCAAGGAAAGAAATAACAACATTAGAATCAGGATCCCTGATTTCTTAAGCTGTCACCTTACAGATATATAAGAATAGAGCTCAAACAAACCTGCAGGTCTCCAGTGAGGAGGACAGGCTTCACAGAGTCGTACAGTCCAAAGTAGAGACCACGGTAGACAATGATACCAGCACACGAGATGTTGAAACCACGGTAAAGTCCAGCAATACCATCTGACTTGAGGGTCTTCTTGTAGACATCAACAAGACCATTGAACTGCCTTTCACCTCCTCCCTTCTTGGCAGACTTGGAGTCATTGGCAAGACGGGTACGTGCATAGTCAAGAGAGTACACAAAGAGAAGGGAAGAGGCACCAGCAGCACCTCCAGATGCCAAGTTACCAGCAAACCACTTCCAGTAGCCATCCTTGTCTTTCTTGAAGTTGAAAAGCCTCTTGAAGTAATCTTTGAATGCAAAGTTCAAGGCCTAGCAAGTGAGAGATAGATCAGTAACCAATACATCATATATAACTAAGACATTTTAAAAAAGCAAAGAAGTGAAACTAAACCAACCTGAGTGGGGAAGTAACGGATAACATTAGCGGTGTTTCCTCTCCACAACGAACCAATACCTTCATCCCTAATTGTCCTGCCGAAACAGTCACGAATACCCTTGTATGGCTCAGTAAGCCTTCCAGCCTTAAGCATCTCATCCTGGTTTTGAATCAAAAGCTTGACACGCTCAATGGGAGCAGCAGCAGTCTTTGACACAGCAGCAGAAACACCACCCATCATGAAATCAATAGCAAAGTTAGTAAATCCCTTCTCTCCTGGAGCTTGGACAAACACAGGAGAAGTAGTAGTTGCAATCTGAGATGCAGCCACAAGAGGATATTGAAATGCAGCATTGGAGTAGTTTCCGTAAGCTGCATGTTTCTGGTATGTAGCAGGCCTTTTGGAAGCCGAAGCATAACCACGAATGTCCTGAGAAACACTCGAGCTCAAGAGTTGGCCAGAAACCTTCTGAAGAATCGTGGGGTGCTGAGTCTGTTCAACCATTTTAACCTCTACAAAATTAAACAACCCGTAGTGTAAGAAATGGAATATGCTATAAAGTGCAGTAAAAGCAATTGTGCATCTCCAGTGGAATAGAACACTTATCCACCATTAAGCATAAGAGAGGCTACATGTAGAAACGATGCAATCAGAAACTAAACCATGAACACATTCAGACGCAGAAAATTTAGGTTAAACAGATCCATACAACAGTGTAACTTAATGGCGGAAAATAAGAGTAACAGAGCCGAATAATCCAGGATCTCGATACATTCACACTCCACACGAGATCTACACTACATTCAATCTAGGATTACGCAGAGAAACCATGAGATCATCAAGACGAAACGAATCATTTTACCTTGTTGATGATATATAAGACTGTGAAGCAGATCAATAGAATCAAATGAAGAACAGAGATAAACAACGAGATTTAAAGCGATAGAGATCTCAGAGTAACCAGAATTACCTAAGAAAATCGATGGCAATGCGAAATTGAGGGAGCGAGATTCTTCGCCCTTCGTTGTCGGAGCTGAGCGAAGAAGAAGAAATGAGAGAATTCTCTTTGTGGGGAAGAGGCGAGTTTTGACACGAGCCTTTTATTGGCTCCAGAAATAGGGTCACACTAGAAAGAATCAAGTGTAACGCACTATTCTATACACTCGGGGACTGTAGGACCGTTAGATCATCGAGATTGAAATTGTGAGCCGTTGATTGTAATTGCTAAAATGAATAATATAATTATGGAAGTATACGACTGCGTTATCGGCCGTAGATCATGCCACCTATTTGGCGCCGGAAATCTGGAATGTTATTGGCCATTGACGGGTTTTTGTAGTCAACTGTCTACAGGGTAACGTTTCAAATATTTCTTAGTTTATATTTTGTTTTGGTCAAAGTGCTTTAATCTTTAATATTTGTTTTGACCAACAGTATATTTACAAAAAAAAATGGTGTTTTGGAAAAAAAAAAAAAAAAAAACAAAAA
>Ga0041059_1003596_pt1 | contig 10437 bp, 4 predicted proteins | sample AraColnosormetaG_FD_56232 | JGI IMG/M metagenome (GOLD analysis project Ga0041059, IMG submission 56232) | Arabidopsis roots microbial communities from North Carolina, USA - Col MF nosort | ecosystem: Host-associated > Plants > Roots > Unclassified | place: USA: North Carolina | collected 2013-09-02 | reverse complement strand
ATATATATATATATATATATTGCCATTCTATACTTACAATAAGTTTATTTTCTAAGCCAGAACGGATTTTGTTTGTCAGAATTCATACAATACAAACAAGAGTATAATACAATTTTCTATCATCAGATCATAGTGGTTATCAGCAAAAAAGTTGTTACAAATTAGAGAAACCTTACTTATTTATGACTTTATATGCTTAAACATATATACTACAAAACTTTTATCAACACAAACAATGAAAGAGAAAACAATTCAACTACTTCAAACTTCACTAAATAGTAAATACTCAAATTAAATCCCACTAAATTAAAATCGTGCTTTATCTCTGGTAACTGTCCTGCTTCCCAAAACAAAAAAAAAAAACTATGTTCATGCATTTCCCTTCTGAAATTGTACAGTATGTATAGAAATAGTTGCAAATTTCATAATTAATTTATCATGAGTATAGATCTGGTAGAAATAGTTGCAAATTTCATAATTAATTTATCATGAGTATAGATCTGGAACTATATATACACACAAAAAAAAAAAACAATGTCACTTAAAAACACCTTGATTCATCAATCTGGAAGAACAAGCAGTATAATAAAAGTAGTTTTTAGTATCAATTTTTGATCTTTAGAGATAAATAATAAGGATTATATTCATGAAGTTGTTCATATCATCAAATCATAAGAGACATCACAAGAAAAAATGAGTAGATAGACTAATTAATAAAAACCCTAATCAAAAAATTCAAGAACGCACCAGAGCCCTAATTCAAGAACACTCCAAAAAAAATGTGACTAAAATTGTTTGAAAAGATCTCTCTTCTTGAATAAAAAAAAGTGAAAATCATTACGATTATATATTTAACAAATCATCTCTAACAATCATAGGATAAAGAAACAAAGATGACTAGCATAAACGTGAACAAAGGATCCAAAAAAGATATTAAACTGCTTTCAATCGATCAATAGCTCCACAAGCTCTCTCCATCAGAATTCTCTGGCGAATCATCTGACGGTGGAGATCCCATCCACGGTGGAGCCACCATCATCCCTTTGGCCATATCCGCTAGCAAACCAGGCATGTTCAATAGCTCTTCTTCATCCACAAACCCCATAGTTGAAGATTCCGCCGTATCATAAACTTTATCTTCCTTCTTTTGACCTACCTTCACGGCCGCTCCAGCCGCACCCCTAGTCGCAGCAGCCGCAGCTGCAGCGCATCTGATATGAGCTGCGGAAGAGGAAAGGGGAATGGGGTAAGATCCCAGGGAATCCGGGAAGTTCAAGAGAGTGTCTCCACCTTTAAGAGCTAACGCCGCCACGTCATATGCGGCAGCAGCCATCTCCGGCGTCGGATAAGTCCCAAGCCAGACACGTGTAGTCTTTTTAGGCTCTCGGATTTCAGACACCCATTTTCCACTCCGACAACGAATTCCCCGATAAACCGGATTCTTTTTCCGGCGAGAGATGTCGGTGTCAGTGGCCATTAAAGTATTAATATCATTACCACTTGCAGTAGAAGAAGGAGCCGCAAAACAAACAGTAGTAGTAGTAGTAGTGATAGTATCAAGTGGACAAGGGTTTTCACACGTGGCAGAGTCAGAGAGGCTGTCACCGCACGTGGGAACTGGCACAATAGTAACTGACGATGAAGTAGAAGATTGGATTATAGCTTTAGGTTCAGTGATAGGATTGTTAGGGTCAGCCATATATGTATAATTAATATACTTGTATATAGTATATATGTCAACTTATGTGTTTATTTGTTATATATAAGTAGATATAGGGAGAGAGATATGGATAGAAATAGATTAGGGTTTTATGTGATCAGAAATTAAGGTTGTTAAATATGAGATGAGAGTGCGTGGTTATTGCGTGGGGTTTCCCAAAAGTGTGTTTTGTTTGTGTTTGTGTTTGGTGGGGATTTTTTTTTGTAATAGCTGTAAGAAAGTAATACAATTTTAATTTATTTTTGTTTAAACTTTTTATTGATTTCAGACCTTTTTTTGTGTAGTCAATTAAAATGGATACAGACATATGTATGTGACAGGCGATTTTCTTCTCTTCACATCTAAAGCCAATAGATTTTCATAGAAAACATGAGAACAATGTAACATTTTCATGTTCGAATTAGTTTGCAGATACAATCAAGATTCAGCCAAAATGAAATACAATGGTACAAATACCATCATGGTTATATTGCATGTAATTCAAACACATGGCATTAGATAAGAAAATGAATTGAAGGCAAGATACAAAATACATGGGTCTGGTCTGGATAAATCTGAATCCAAATATTTAGGTTTAGGCCCAATAGCCCAATATTTATTTGGGCATATATATCTTTCGCGAGGGTTCGTTGGCCCTATTGTCCCGGCCGGTGTAATGTTACATTAGCCGTTAATACACACACATATGAATATCTTCCCATTAATTATTGACTAGGTGTTTCTGCAGTTTAAACCATCCATTTTAGTTTAACTCAATAACCAAGAGAGCCACTGACTCTTACCTCTATACAGTGACCTCACCTCACAAATCATCCTCTGCTGAACTTTGTTTTTTTTTCATTCAACCAGTAGAGTTAATTAACCATGTTTGGATATAGTGTTATTCTTTTCTTAAGGATATATAGGGTAATTACTTTGTATATTTTATACAAGAAATAAACATTACAATATAAAGAGCTACAACGGTTAAAGATTAAAGAATTAAAATTTGTGAAGCAGACGCGCAAATGACTAGTGTTTAACTCAACTTAACAGTATTAACTATTAAGCATTTACTCCAACAAAATATGATTGGGCTCTTGTCCCGACCCCGCCATATATGCTTTCTATAACTCATCTCATTTTGTCATATATACATGATTATCTTATTATTATTAGATGAATTGCAGGATATCGATCGATTTCTCTAAAATTGTTGTCACTTAATTTCAGTGGAAATAAGAAACTTACAGAAAGTAATAACACTTAACATTAAAATAAACAGAAGATAGTTTTGACATTTTTGAAAACGTTTTGACAAATATTAAAGGCTAAAACAGTAAAACATATATATATGTGATTCAAGTTTTTATTACAACACATTCATTACTGAACAAAAATATTAAGAAATTCAACGAAACTTAAATGAAATATATGAGACGTTCATGCACATCACATCTTTTTCATAGGTATTTTCGTATACACTAGAGTATATATATAGGGTTGCAAATATGGTAGATCAATTCTAACGTTTTACGACTTCATGTAGCTTTTAATTTTTTCAGATGTTATATTAAATAGATTTCGTAACCCAATCATCTGTTGGTGACGGTAAGTTCACAATATATACTACTAGTTAAAATGCCAACTAATTTCCTTTTAGTTTCTGAATTCATTTTTCTTAATAAAGACGATTACATGAGAATTAGGAAAAGAAATGAGTGCCTACGGAACCATCATACACTACAGCTAGTTAAAGCGGATCAAAGAAGTAAGATTACCATGAGAGTGAATCTCGGAGCCACAAAGAAAGAGTATATAATAAGAACCCTTCAAACTCTCAAGTCTTAAACTGAATATTCACAGCTAGTTTAATAAAAGAAATGTTACCCCCACGCTAACCCCACGTGATATTCGCAGCTAGTTTAATTAAGAAGGCAACGTGGATAAAATTCACCCAATCCAAAAAACGCATTAAAATTCAATTTCACGAGGAAAATATATATAAGGGCTCCACCATTTTTTTTTTAACTTTTATTGTACTTGTCTCATATTGTTCCATGATATTTTTAAATTCTTATGTAAACATTATTTCTTGTTGATACAAAATCAAAATAAAAATAATGGATCAAATATTTCTGTGATTATTAATGTTAATTTTCAATTTTCCAATAAATAAAGTGATGTATAAAACATCAAATTCAAACTCGTAAAGACTAATCGTGTAACAATAACAGAAACTTAAAATATTTCTAGTTTATTGTCAATAATTTTCCAAGTTTGTTTGAAAAGCATTTTACATTCAGTTCTATGATATATTACAGAGTATATAACACAGAAAAATGTTTGCTGAAAATCAATAATTATTTTTCACTTCAAAAAATAGTGTGATTTATTGATTTACAATTTTAAATCACTATCAAACATATAAAACATTATTAACAAACAGCTAATATAAAAAAAAGGATGTTTAAATATTGCCAGCTTCTTGTATACAGCCTATGGAGGCAGCGAAACAATGTTCTTCACAATTCCCTTCGGCTTTCCGTCTCAGGGGTCTTTCGTTTGATTGATCGTGAGGTTCGCAACGTCATCTCGTCGAGAAGACATAGGAAGCGTTGGCGGGAGCTTATGGTGCTTTGGATCCGTTAGCTCTTCCCAAATCTTTTAAAGCTCTATTGTAACCTTGTTTTTATTTCTTTTTGGCTTGGTTAGTCTTCTTTAGTACTCTTTTATATTACCTAATCTCATTTTTATGATATTTACAAGTTTAGCAAAAAAATATATTGCCAGCATGGCAATGATCCACAACTAAAAGTGAATCAGTTTAGTATGTATTACGCGCGTTCGATTCGTTCTTTGTGGTTCCCACCAACCAACGCCTATATATCTCTTCTCACTTCACTCTTCTACTTCACTACCACAAAACAGAGCAACACACAACACAAAGCTTCATTTCAATTCTGTTTCGAGAACCCTTTGAGGTAATTTAAGCTTTTCTTCTTATACATTTTCACCATTGTGAAGTGTCTTCTTTGATATTTTGAATTCTCTGTCTTATATTGCATTTTACTCTGTTAATTTTTTAACAGAGTTATAAAGAATAAAGAAACTTTCATCTTTTTGTTTTTTACTTTTACTTGACATTTTACTCTGTTTCAGCAGAACCAGATCGGAGATGGAAAACGACGATATCACCGTGGCGGAGATGAAGCCAAAGAAGCGTGCTGGACGGAGGATTTTCAAGGAGACACGTCACCCAATCTACAGAGGCGTGCGGCGTAGGGACGGCGACAAATGGGTATGCGAAGTCCGTGAACCGATTCATCAGCGTCGAGTCTGGCTCGGAACTTATCCGACGGCAGATATGGCCGCACGTGCTCACGACGTGGCGGTTCTTGCTCTGCGCGGGAGATCCGCGTGTTTGAATTTCTCCGATTCTGCTTGGAGGTTGCCGGTGCCGGCATCCACTGATCCGGACACGATCAGGCGCACGGCGGCCGAAGCAGCGGAGATGTTCAGGCCGCCGGAGTTTAGTACAGGAATTACGGTTTTACCCTCAGCCAGTGAGTTTGACACGTCGGATGAAGGAGTCGCTGGAATGATGATGAGGCTCGCGGAGGAGCCGTTGATGTCGCCGCCAAGATCGTACATTGATATGAATACGAGTGTGTACGTGGACGAAGAAATGTGTTACGAAGATTTGTCACTTTGGAGTTACTAAAATACGTATGTGTTAAAAAACCAAAGATCGTATGTGTATGTATGCATAATAAATGGGCTTAATGATGGGCATAGATATGATAGGTCCAGCCTATATGTTAAATGTGTTTTATTTTTTGGTTTATCTAGTTTCCTAGGTATTTACCAAATTGTATTAGTATAAGTTTTATTAAGAAATAATCAAAAATGTTGTTGCCATTTGAGACAATCTTACCTAATATACATCCCAAAAAAAAAAAAACTTTGAAACCCTCTCTCTCGAAGTCAATAACTCATGAGACAAAACAACAACTCAAATAACATCTTTGGTTCAGATTCCATTCGAAGAACACTCAATAGTGGGCTTTGAAATCTCAATTGGGCTAAATAAAAGGTCTAAATTGAAAGGCCCATAATTCACAAGAAGACGAGAGTTTTGTCCTTTTCTTGTTTTTGTTTCTTAATTACTGAGAAAATATGGATTCTCTATCCCTGTCTCTTCCATCGGGTTCTTTCTGATTGTTTCTTTGCTATTTTCAGCTTTCCTGAGCTGTGTTGGAGAATTCAATATTTTTCTCAGATAAATAAAATGGCAAATCCGAAAAGAAAACACTTATAAATAATAAAGCTGTTTTATTTCCAGACAATAATGGGATGTATGTAACCCATATTATGTTGACCAGAGTTGTATGTACTATACCATGCTCACAAAAACAAGACGTATCGTATTCGTACTATCGTGTCAAGAAAAATCATATTTTTTTTCATAACCGGAAAAATCCCATTATTGGTTAAGATCTTTTTTTTTTTCCAGTAGTAGCTATAAAGTTTAATTAAGAATTTAAGATCGATAGATCATGCAGTAAAATCATATGATATCACCATGAATCGGTCGAGATGCATGTAGTAGAATCATACAATGTAATTTTCTTGGTTAGAAAATATTCTGAGTATATTTTATTTGTAATAAACGGAAAAAGAATCCCGCCACATTAGTTTATCTAACATGCGAAAGTCTCATTCCAAAGTTTACAAAAAAAAATTGATGTTTTTTTTACTTTCTCTTCCTCTTTTGTTGTTGCCAGTGACTATGATCCAATGGTCACAAACGGATCACTATACCAACGACAAACGTGGTCTTATTTAAGTATTCGACTCACGGATATGATCTTTTTGATTAAGTATAACTTTCACGGAAAAATCCATTTGCAGAAAGCTTATCCCTATAAAGCGACTTTTAAAATATTAGCTAGCTTTCCATGCATATAAAAACTTTAATCTTCGACAACAAAAAAAAAAACTTTAATCTCTTTTTTGCTTTCTTATTAAGATTTCATATATGTAAAGACAGTATATGACAATGTAAGTTTTCTGCCTTCACGCAACCACGTTGCGAGTAACCAACTTAAAAGACAAAATATTTGAAGGGAAATGCCCTTAATTAAGTGGACTAGATATGAACTAATCGAAATTAATCCGATACTCTTCAAGTTTCCCTCGTATATAAAATCAAATACATTTGTACTTTTCTTATTTTGGTAGGGTCAAATACATTGTTACTAATACTATAGTATTTGTTTTCTTTCAAGTAATGACGATGTGTAATACTAATACTATATTTAAAACTTTTTAATAAGTGAAAACAACTTCTTTGATTATTCATTTTTCATCGGCGGACAAATTATTAAAGCGAAGTTCCTTGTCTCGTGCGGCTATTTGGCAAACTCGTTAAAGCAATCCTTTTAGTTTTATGTATCGCAGAAGTAGGACCATGCATGAAGTTAACTTTTATTGCCAATGGCACGACCCGGTTGCCTATTTTACATGAGAGGATTGGCTAAAAGTTACAACGATATTTCAAAAAAATTAACTGACACAAACATTTTTCTATCTCCCTAATGTATAGCAGTACTCTGCATTCTGCAAAACTCGTTAATGTAGATTTCTTACTGGAGATATTCGATCCATATCTGCAAATTCAAGTTGTTTCCATTTTTAAATTGTGACATAGTCTATGTATAAACACATTACAAAAATGATGTCCTTATCTATGTGAATATAAAAATGCCATGCATATATATAGTCAGAGAGAGTGGTATTTGATAGGGATTAGGGAACAATACCATACGATGAGTCAGAAACAGATACATACATCATTATTTTAATAGTGCAACCAGAATCTTAATCTCATTATTACAAGTTGTGATAAAAAGAAAAAAATATTGAAACTAAAAAAAAGGTACTTCCTACAACATCAGAACATGAGATTCTAGTGGAAAATTATAGGTCGCTTTACAAAAAGCGGACCCTTGGTTTTTTTTTTTTTTNTTTTNCTTCCACAATTTTCGAAGTATAAATTTACTTACTTTTCAATCTTGGTTTAAATTTTGTTTCGTAGTTAATACAAGTACTGTTTGTCTTTCTTTCATGAATCAGTGTAAACGGTAAATGATTCAAAAATGCTTGAAATTCGGTATTGATTAACGCACCTTAGAAGTTGACAAATTAGGCAAAAAAATAAAGGAATCAAAGAATAATAATACAACGAATAATGAATACCAATTGTCGATTCATGTTGATGGGTTGATCAGGTTCCAATGCAAAAAGGAAAGAAAGCAGCGTAGAAATTACGCATCTTAATTTGTATTGTGACTTTTCTCAAGTAAGATATGAATGAAATCAAGATTGAATTTGTCTAAATCTTTTCCGATTCTAATGTTTACGATTGTTAGTCTTCTAAGTTAACCACTTTGAAAGAAAATTAGTGTTGAAGTTAAATTTTTTGGTAATGTATGAATGTATGATCCCGTTTGGTGAAGTGATATGTTTGAAACAAAATTTAGATATGAAAGCAAAGATTTCTTGTATTACAAACGGTTACATTACTTGTTGAGAACTAGAGTTTTTACTTTGTAGCTTTCATGATGATGTGTTATATTGTAGTTGCCGTGTTACAATTAACAAATCCAGACTCGTGCATGAATTGTAGTAAATGAAAAAAAATGATTATCAAAAACGTCCAATAGCTTAATTATTTTTAACGTAAACCAAACGTTTTAATGCATGCAACTTTAAATGCGAACAAAGAAACGTATAATTTTGAGTTAAGAATAATATATTGCACACAAAATGATGAGTTTACAGTTGTACCCCTCTTTGACTGCTGTCGTCACACTTCGACCTTTGTACGATTCTTTGAAGACTTCAGGAGAAAGCTGTAAATGAGAGATCACGAATCAACACAAACCTTATTTTCAAATTGTTAACTTAACATATAGTAGTAATGAATTAATCGACGAAATTTTTATTCTAAACATGCTTGGATTTGAAAAGCAACTGTTAATTTTTGTTCAATCATAGGTGAAGAAAATTTATTATATCCTTATTTTTAGTAGTCTAGTGTCTAGTCAGGTGATGTGAGCCTACATAATGGGTCATCAAGTTGTCAAACTCAATAATAGTTTTTCTCACAATTTTATTTATTTATTTCTGGCATTATAAATAGTTTTATTAACTAGACTACCCCAAATGTTTACAGTTTATAAGGTTAATAAGAAAATTTACTGGGACATTTTTAAGTCTAGTTTATTCTACTACATGTTTTTCAAAACAAATACTCATTTTGTTTTAATTTAATTATCATTTTAGCACTTAAATTTAATCTCACAATAATTATCGTTTTTAGTTTTTTAATGCAAATGTTTAATAAAAATGTGAGTATTAATGTCTTGACCAATAATTTTTTTAGAAACTATATTGAACAAGGGTAAAGTAGAAAATTTAATTGTTTTTTTTTATTTTCACTGCAAAAAATCTTAAACGACAAATAATTTTAAACAAAACTATTTTAATAACTAACCACTAAACTAACTATATAACTGTTTTACAAACGAAAGCGTGAACTTCACGTAAACAAAAATTCAATTTCACGCCGCCGACAAAAAACCTTAAACGACAACTAATTTTAAATAGAAGGAGTATATTTTAGTAATAATTATATGTTAAACTGTTTTAATAAATAACCACTAAACTAACTATGTAACTGTTTTACAAACGAAAGCGTGAACTTCACGTAAACAAGAATCTAATTTCACGTCGCCGACAAGAAAAACTGATTTCACTTATATATCTTGATTTATTAATGGACATTCACATACTCTCAAATAAGATTCTAGATCTTATAAATTTTAATCTATTTTTGTCTCAATTAATTTAGTTATTTATCACATTTCGCCTCTTATAAAATTATATGATAATTGTCTAAGCAGCTAACTAATTGTAATTGTTTTTCAAACAAAAAATATATTTTAATTACACATAATTTTTTTATCGAACAAAAATATATTTTAACGAAATATAAATGTTTCGAATCAAAGATAACAAATTTATAGCCTCAACTATACGTAAAACAAAATTTTATTTTACATATCATACTTTGATTGATACTAACACAAACTTCACAAATAAATTCGTATAATTATGTAATTTTAGATTATTTAGAGATTATAACTAGTATTTAGAAAAATCGCAAAATCATATAAGAAAAGAAATGGAATTTGTTTTTGGTTCAAATTATATTTTTTTTTCCCGCTATTCATATTATAGTTATGAACCAAAAATCAAGCTAGAAATAAAAACCACTAGGATTTTTTTTTTTTGCTAAGATGAAAATTTAGTTATACACTTATTTTTATTTATTTAAATATTACATTAAACTAATAAAAAGTATTAATTATTCTAATAACTTTTTGTCAGTTTTAAAATTAGGCCAAAAGTAAAAAACTAATACAGCTAATATAATATACTTAAGGAAGGATATTTCAACTTTTTCTTTTCTTCCCAGTTTCAGAGTTTATACAAATAAGGTAAAATTCGCAGAAACAGAAAATCATAAAGTAATTAAAATAATACAACCGAGGAAGTAAAAAGATTTCCAAAAGGTAAAAGGTGTACTCGTAAAGTAGGTAAATAGAGGTACAGGTCAAGGGGTAGTTTCGGTATTTACACTCTTTCTTCTTCTTTTTTTTTTTTTTTTT
>Ga0041059_1003595_pt1 | contig 10439 bp, 11 predicted proteins | sample AraColnosormetaG_FD_56232 | JGI IMG/M metagenome (GOLD analysis project Ga0041059, IMG submission 56232) | Arabidopsis roots microbial communities from North Carolina, USA - Col MF nosort | ecosystem: Host-associated > Plants > Roots > Unclassified | place: USA: North Carolina | collected... | reverse complement strand
CTGCGTTTCCCCAAAAAAAAAAAAACAGAGAGAGGAAAAAAAAATGTTGCAGCTGTTTTTCACGATAGCGTTCTCGGCGGCGCCGTTAACGTTGTACATACCGCCGATAAGATGTTTGACGGTGTTTGTGGAGACGATGGAGGAGATGGGAATGGAAGGTAGGGTTTATAGCTGGAGACTTTTTCCTCGAGCCAGAATTGCTTGGTCAAGGCTTCTCGATTGCTTCTTCTCCTCTTCACGTCCTCTCTCTTCTTAAAAATTATGTTCGTCTTTCTTCTCCTTGTAGATATATGTTCTCCTTAATTTCCCTTCTTGATATGTTTTTAATTTGAGATTTAGGTTTTTGGGTTTTGGTTCTGTTGTTGTTGATCTTAATAAAATGATTAGAGATGGATCTGAATTCTAATCTTATCTTTATTTTAAACAAATCGTTGTATGTGTAAAAGTAAGAGATTGAATCAAATTTGCCCAGAATTATATATCTGAGCAAGATAATCATCTCGTTAGTTACAGTTGAATAAAATGAAATTAACAAAAGAATGAATCAATATAGAAAGAATTTGGTGAAGGTTTTCTAGTTGGCTAAAGTGCAAGGCTTTAAGAACCAGAGAACGTCCAATCCCCTTGTTGCTTCTTTGCTTTCTCCACTCTTTCTGTTCTTTTCTTCTTCAGCTTCATCTTCCTTTCTCTTCAACACTTCCTGTGTACAAAACCACCCAAATTTGTTTGTTATGTTTGGTTCTTCTTCTTTCTCTAATTGGTATTGATTAGACTAGAAGAGTCGGACTTTAAAGCTTGTATGTGTCTGTTTTTAGCAGGGAAAAGGAAAGTGTTGATTACATACCGTAGGTTTGGTCCTCAAGGGTTTCAATGTAGCTGTCCGGTTCTCAGAGAAGCATTGAGGAGATGGTGGGTTTGTCCTGATTTGCTGCAGGAATCGTTCGTGTCCTTTGTTCTTTATAGTCTCCAGTTTTAGAGGAACTGGGATGTTCTCTGCATCATCCATTCTCCTAAAAAAAATCCTCACAGAATCCAAAGTTTAGTACTTTACGCACTAAACTCATCAATTGTATACATATCTAAGGCTCAAACATATAAAGGAACTTACTTCTTTCTTCTACCCTCCTCTCCTTTGTTTTTTACAGTCTCCACATTAAGTGAGACAGGAATGTTCTCTGCATCATCCACTCTCCTGCAAATCATCATTAGAAGTTTAGTAAAGTCACTTCTATGTAGGTTGTGCATAACACTATTTTACTGAAAAAATGACAAAACTTACTTCTTTCTTCTACGGTTCTCTTTAAATGTGCTTCCTTTAACATCCGTGGACTCAGGGAGCTTATCTTTGCTTACTTCAAGCAGTGGCTTTCTTTCCTTTTTCAATTCCAAGTCATGAACAGAGTAAGGCTGATTTACTATTTCACCCACTTGATGACTCTCCTTCACTTCAGATTTCCCAGTATCTTCTCTCTCAGTAACCCTTGTGGCTAATCTCTTCAATTCATAGCAGAAATCTGAGATATGACCAAATATGTCTCTCCCTGAAAACAGATTTCTAGCTGATTGTGTGCTCTTTAGTCTTGGAACTTCTTTATTCATCTTCTTGACAGAAGTTGATTTAATTGCTGCTCTCCATGATTTTGCTTGGTAGCTTGGAGGTGTGGCTAAGTTCGGGTTCTGATTTTCACTTTCTTGGTTGTTTGGAGTAGAAGGTGATAAAGCATATCCCCTCCTCCTACAAGTAAATTGAAACAGAGTGTGAACCAAAAAGCATTCAAAGGCTATAGCAAAGAATTGAGATTGGAGATCCTTAAGTTAGAGATCAGTACCTCTGATTCTGCTCTGTTAGAGTCTCATTCGTATCCCTCAGACTTGGATGCTTCGAAACAGAAAACGCAGGAAATTATTAAAGGTGAAACCTTTGTGATTGTCAAGAAACTGTAATTTCATATCTTTATGAGGAAACAAGAAAGTAAATAAGAAGGGAGAAACAAACCTTGGAAGAAGTCGGCGTTGAGAAAAAGTCCTCAGGTCTCTTGGGATGATTACATTCTGGAGTTGAAGATAAAACCAGAATCAGTAAAGAACGATAGAATAGAAGCAGAGATACAAGAATAGTTTCTTTATTTACCAGGTTTGCAGAACCAAGCATCGTCGTCAATGGAGTCAAAATGGGTAGGGGCCAAGAAATCGAACCATTTAGGAGCTCTGATGTGTTCGTAAAAAACGTCTTCAACAAAACGAGAATCGATTCTCTTCCAATCGATATGAGCAGGCTCCATGAGAGAAGAATACACAGAGATACAGAGAGAAAGGATGGAGTTGTTGGTTGGAGAGAAAAAGAAAAGGAGAAGACGAATGTAACCGTTGTAGTGAACGTTACAGGTCCATGTGGACACGTGGCTTTCTCTTGTTACCGTTGCAGCTTTATTTAATAACACTAGCCAATCCACGTGGAAAAAGAAACGAGACGTGGGAAGGGAATGAATGAGTTTCTTTATTACGGGCCATAAACGAGCTTATTGGGCCATAACTGATCTGAGTTCAGGCTGCATTGGGTCGGACCAGCGAGTTATCCGCTCCAACAACTTGATAACGGGTCGGGTCTCCCAGCAAAAGCTTCTCGGGTAAGCCTCCACTGAAACTTGAAAATTTATAAGTCGCATCTCAACGCGCGAAAATTCCGAAATTATAGAGGGAAAATCACCGCGACAATCTAAAATTTTGGACACTCAAAATCCCAAATTAGTCTTGTTGCTTTCATCACCGGAATCACTCAAGCTTCTTCGATCTCTCTCGCGTCGTTTCGTTTCCAAATGTTAGTTTTCTTCTATTCATTTTTTCTTTAAAGTTGTTACACAGATCTCAAAACTAGATCGAATTGTAAGAAATCGAAATTTATTGTAATGTTTAGGTAGGAGAAAACCCAGTTATTGAATCGTTGAATTGAGTCCATTTACGTTTTCTGATTACAGCTTGAAGATGGGAGATGAAACTGTTGACGGTATCGAAGCCAAGTATATATCTGGTCTCAGTACTATAATGGTTGCTACAATTCAAGAAGCCAAGGATAGAATTTCTCAGATCGAGTATATTTTTTGTAGCCAGTTATTTCCAAATTTTCAATCCAAATCCAAAGCTTTTGAAAAAGTTTATTCAGAAGCTCGTCTTGCTGCTTGTGATACTTGGAAAGATAGAGAGAAAAGTTTGTTAGATCAGATTGAAGAGCTTAAGGTAGAGAATCAACAGATTAAGTCAGATAAGGAGAAGTTAGCTGAAGAACTTGGTAAAACTGCTTCTATGCCTCTTAGATTGACGAGTCTACAAGGCTACATCGATCATTTGAAAAAGAAGATGAAGAGTAGATCTAAGATGGTTGGTGATGCAAGAGATTTGTATTATAGGTTAGTTGAGTTGTTGCAGGTTAAGGGTTTGGATGAGCTTAGCGAAGATGGGATAAATATGATTGTTTCGGAAGTGAAGAGCCTTAAGATGAAGACTGAATTTCTTCAGGAGGAACTCTCAAAGAAGACATTGGTGACGGAGAATCTGCTGAAGAAACTGGAGTACTTGTCTACAGAAGCTGCAGATGGTGAAAGGAAGTTGAGCAGCGTTGAAGAAGAGAAACAAAGATTGAAGACTAGGTTGCAGGTTTTTGAGGAGAATGTCGGTAGACTTGAAGAGATACTTAGGCAAAAGACCGATGAGGTTGAGGAAGGAAAGACAGCTCTTGAGGTTTTGCAGGGTAAACTCAAATTGACCGAGAGGGAAATGTTGAATTGTAAACAAAAGATTGCAGATCATGAGAAAGAAAAGACAGTGGTTATGGGAAAAGCAAAGGATGATATGCAGGGCAGACACGGAAGCTACTTGGCTGACTTAGAAGCTTTACGTTGCCAGAGTGAAGAGAAATCATTTGAGTTAGCTATGGAGATAAAGAAAAATAAAGAACTCTCTCGTACTTGCAAAAAGTGGAAGTCCCAACATACTTTTCTCTGCAAAAGGTTTAATTTTACTCCTGACAGTGTTCTTCACCAAAGCAGCCTTGAGGATGAGAATAAAGAAATTGGTCAGCATGAGAAATCAGCAATCTCGAGTTGTAAGTATTAGCCGTCTCTGACCTAGACTACTTTGAACTACCTCTCGCGTTAAATTACTTGCTATAGTCAGTCATCCTTTAGCTGCAGGTTTCTTATTGGTATTAGTAAACTCACCCAGCTTGATTTTTTACTCTCTCTATTACAGATCTTGAAAGGAAACACTCAGAAACTGCTGAAGGAGCAGACAAAGTGAGAATTGGTACTGGCTCGAGTGGCAACAACTATGAGAAAGAGAGTATAATCAAAACAGTGCAGACACCTATCACTTCCATCTCACCAATTGTGCGGTCACCTGGTGCTGCAAAACCTCCACAGCTAAGCGGATTAAAGCGTCCAGCTTCCATTTGGAGAGACACAAGATCTCGTCAATCTCCTGGAGGACATGATCCTCATGATGATTTTCTAGATACTCCCATTGAGAATGTCAAAAGGGTCGCTGGGGAAGAAAAACATGTTCATGATGTTGCTAAGAAAGATGATTCAGACGACGAGACACAGGACATGAATCCTAAACCGAGTCCATCACGACAGCGAATTCAAATTGCAGAAACGAGTAAAAAGAGTTTCAAGCATGTGGAGTCAGTGAGGAAAAAAGCCGAGAGGGAGAATTTGAAAGGTATAGAATGTAAACAATGCAAGAAATTCTATGATGCTGTTCATCCTGAGAATGAAGGAAATGGTAACAAAAGCTTGAGATGTGAACATCATGAAGGTGTGTCGAGGCATCGTTACAGATACGCTCCTCCAATGACTCCTGAAGGGTTTTGGAACATCGGGTTTGAATCCGAAATGTAATTCTGTATCTTGACATTCTTTGCATCTACGTTCTTTGGATCGAAAGACTATACAATAAAGTTTTTCTCTGCTTTCTCGAAGAAAATGTCAACTAAAACTCTTGTGATAAGTTATTTATCAATGATTTAAAGTCAATTCCCTATGCTTTTGTGATCTTCAAGATACAATACAAACACATTCATGCTACTAAGATACTAACTTCAAATCTTGGCAGATATCAGCTATAACTATATCAATATGAACTGTTTACGCATGAATCAATCATACAAACACAAAAAGCATAGGAAATTAATCATGCGGTCTAGAAAAATGTGTAAATACAAACAAATATGGGGGGGGGATTTATTTTAGAAACATTCGGGCTCTTTATGTAAATACAAGAAAATTATGTGTCCAACTGAAAACAACAAACAAATATGGGCCTCCTTTACGTGTTATATATTAGATGCACAACAATCGACTTTTCTGATTACGATTCAATCCTCTCCGATCGTTGGCCTCCTGTTTCCGTTTTACTCGACATCGTTCCGACGACTTTTGACCTGGAATCGACGCAGGTAACAAGATCGTAATCTGTTTTTTTTGTCTAATTCGGTTTTTCTTCTTCTATGGATCTTAATTTGATAATTTTTGCTTTGTTTCCGAGCCGATTGAATTGTTGTAACCTAGGTCTTCCTGCCTTTTGCAATTTCCCTTCTTCGCTCTTAGTTGATTCTAGGTTTCTGTTGGTTAATTTCTGAAGCTTGGTTCTGAGATTTCTAGATTTGTTTTTCCATCTTAGGCGTTTGATAGGATATAATTGTGCTTTTCGTCGTTCTATGGAATCGAGGACGATGATGCTCCTTTTGTATTTGATTTTATTGAAAACTACCAGAAGAATCCGTATGCTATTGTATTTTCTTTTGAGCTTAAATAGTTATGTTGGTTGCTAAATAGTTTGAGAGCTTATCTGTTCAACAGTGACTTCAATTCAACTATTGCACTTGGTTTGTTGGCAATGGACAAAGGAGCACCTCCTAGTATTTTTGTGAATGATGGGTCATTCATGGAAAGATTCAGACAGCTTCAACAGGAGAAAGATAAAGACAAGGATAAGGTTGTCCAAGTTGAGGATTCTAAGCCGGTGAAGATTATATCAAATCCCAAACCTGCTGCTAATAAAATTTCCATTGGATTAAAGCCCAATGATGCCCAGAAGAAAGGTGGTAAGCTTGCTTTCAGCTTGAAGCAAAAGTCTAAGCTTCTTGCACCTCCTGTGAAGCTTGGTACAGAAGAAGATGAGGATGATGAGGATGTTAAACATGAACAAGGCTTTGGATCCGTAAAGCGTCAAAAGTTAGAGCAGAGAGACACACCTGTAAAGTCAGCAAAAGTATCGGATGTTGGTAATGCCTGTTTATATAAATATCTTTGTTCTTTGTGGAAGTTTCTGTGTTGGTTCTACTTATCTTGCTTTTTTATGGTTCCATATTCTCGTATGGGGTTCTCTGTTCCATTTAGTAAGTGTACCATGAGGGTTCTGAACAATTATGCCATATGATGTCAAGAGTCCCGAGTTTCATGTCCATTGCATGTATTTAGTAATGAATCTGTGTGTCTTAACTGAAAATGAGGAAGGCCTATGAGTCCTAAGGTGTCAAGAGTATCATGTATGTCTTAATTGATGAAGCTGCGTTTTTCCACTGGAATGGAGAGGACAAAACAGTGTGGAAATTTAATTGTCTACTTAAATGCAGTGTCTTCCTTAACCAACAATCCAATTGCTGGAAAGATTTGGAATATCTCCCACGCCTGCCACAAGAGTGATTTGCATTCATTGTTCATGGACTCGGTATTAATCAGTTTTATAAGTGATATGCAGCACCACCTCCGCCCAGTGATCCTACTGTGAAGAAAGTTGCTGATAAACTAGCAAGTTTTGTTGCTAAGCATGGAAGGCCATTTGAGCACATTACACGGCAAAAGAATCCTGGGGATACACCATTTAAGTATGTATTTCCTTGTTTCGGAGCTGTTTAACGTTTCTGGATTCTCTCTTTTATACACATACTATGTTGGTACTTGGGTTTTATTGGCGGTGTTTTTTGACCTTATGTATCTTGTGTCCATTTTTCCAACCAGATTTCTTTTTGACGAGAACTGTGCGGACTACAAGTACTATGTATTCAGGCTGGCTGAAGAGGAAAAATTAATTTCACAAACCAAGGATTCTGGTGTACTTCACAGTGGTAAGTATTAGACACCATATAATTATTTTCAGAATATGCTTAGCCAAGCATGTGCAAGGAATATTTGGCTCATTTCTTTTTACTCTCCGAAAAATTTCTATCCTACAATACGAATTTATATGTGTTCTGTAGTGTGAGTGATAATGTGAGGCTGCTCTTCCTGCTACCATATTCTTAGCTTCGATTTCCTTCATTTGTCTTTCCAGGTGATGCAGGCTCGCGAACGTCCACAGCAGCAATCCCTTTGCAAAAGCCAGCTTATCAACAAACAGGATATCAGATCCCTGCCTCAGCTCTCTATGATACTCCTGTGGAACCTGGAGCTTCTTCTAGATCTGCTCAGGCATCAATTACAAGACCCAGCGACAGTATGTTCATTAGCCTTATATCGATCTAGGTTCCTTCCTATTACTGATATCTAGTTTTGATTGTGGGTTATATATGTCTGATCTGCAGGTGACTCCTTTAGTGGGCCGAGGGGTGCAGACCCTCTATCAATGATGGAGTTTTACATGAAGAAGGCTGCCCAAGAAGAGAAAATGAGACGTCCTAGGCAGTCAAAAGACGAAATGCCTCCACCAGCTTCCCTTCAAGGCCCATCTGGTGAGAATGAATCCTAGTGCTATTTATGGTTTTAGGCAGCTGTAAGGTCTTATCGCTCAACCATGTTTGATTTCAGAAACTTCCTCCACAGACCCTGGAAAGAGAGGTCATCACATGGGTGATTATATCCCACTTGAGGAGCTAGATAAGTTCCTTTCAAAGTGCAATGACGCAGCTGCACAAAAAGCCACAAAGGAGGCTGCTGAGAAAGCGAAGATCCAAGCAGATAATGTTGGACATAAACTCTTGTCAAAAATGGGTTGGAAAGAAGGTGCTTACTTGCATCACTCTATCTGTAAATTGGTGCCCTTGTTTCTTTCTGTATCTTGTGCCTTTATGGAGACAAAGAGCTTAGAAAATTGGAGGAGTGGATTACAGGTGAAGGTATAGGAAGCTCCAGAAAGGGTATGGCAGACCCTATAATGGCAGGCGATGTAAAGACAAACAACTTGGGAGTTGGTGCTTCCGCTCCAGGAGAAGTCAAGCCTGAGGATGATATATACGAGCAGTACAAGAAGCGGATGATGCTGGGTTACAAACACAGACCCAATCCACTGGTATTTTATCCATCTTTAGCTCCATTCTTTTTGTGATAGCACTTCTTTTACTCACCATCTGTCTCAATTGTACTACAGGGAAATCCCAGGAAGGCGTATTACTAAGGATCAAATCAATGTGTTATGCGCAATTATTATCTTTGGTTCACCTCAGCACCGTCTGAGCTTTGCTTTTCTATTATAAAGAATGTTCAAGCTTTTAGATTACTGATATATTGAAGTGTTGGTATGCATTGAATTTGCGTTTCAGTGTGCAAATAGATCTCTTTGACAGACATATCAGTTGAAATACAATGGATTTGTTATTGCTAATGACTGAGATTTTGATTCGATTGTCATAACTTTATTAATGTTTTGGAAGTCTGGGACATAATACACTAAGCAGCAAGGTTATTAAAGAGAAAGGTAAATGAAAAAAGAAAAGAAAAGAAAGATGATATGTCCTTCCTAGTTGATGATATCGCAGGGAGGGAAATTAGCAGAGCATCTCTGAGGGAGCTGAAGAGCCATGGAGCGGTCAATGCCAGAGAGTGGAGGTCCATTGGCAAGGAGGCAAAGACAAGGACGACCAAGTGTGACAACGGCAGAGCAACATATCTCGGTCGGTGGGATCGGGCTAAAAGGAGCAACTGCTGCTCTACATGGTATGAGCTGTACCAGCGCGGAGAAAAATGTCCTGCTGCATCCTCCCACTTCCTCCTCGGGCAACATTGGTGGTGGAGGTGGTTGTTGCAGGCCCTCTTGCTGCGCTGCAACAATGGTAAGAACGGTTATGGTCATGAGCAGCGTCATTGCCAACCCAACTCTCATAGCTTTCATCATCATGTAAACAGCGATGGTAATGAGATGACGCAACAACGAGATGCTGCTGGTTTATATACCATACCATATAATGAAAGGGGTAACAATGTCATGCCGTTTCACACCTCTCTCCTACCTCACAACCAAATAGCCTCACGATTACTCCGTGTGTGTGTCTCCACTGTCCAGAGCTTTAATCTTCGATCAAACTCACAAAAATTATAACATATCACCGGTTCCTCCTAGCTACAAATATTAAACCCATAATAATAATATTGTGGTCAGTGATTATTCTCACCTACTGTGGGTATCTAAAAACTTGCTTAAAATTCTGATGATTTGCAATAAATTTCGCATCTTTCCCGCTTTAAAAAAGCCCAAACAAAGCCCATTAGAAACCCAAAAAGGAGGGATTGGTTTGTTATTCTCTGTATCTCTCTCCTAGTATTCAGCTCTAACACATAGAGAGGAGTCAGAATATCATCAGCCGCCTCTTTCACTTCAACCCTCCTTAAACCTCATCTCTTTCCTACTCCGCCGCTCTCTCCGTCGTCTCTCCCGTTACTCCATTTCTCTCGACCCCTCCAGGTAATTCCTTTTCAGATCCTCTACTAGACCCTTTACTTATTTTAGTGAATTGGTCTTTCTCCATTTCCATCTATCCCTTACGTATCTGTGACTTTTTCCCCCCTTTTGGATTGTATTCCTCATCTTCCTCTGTTTCCGTCAAATGAATGATCTTTCTGAAATTCAATCACTTTTGTATCGTTTCTGAATCTTTCCTCTAATAGGTGAAAATGGCTGGGAAGTCGAACAAATCGAAGGCCAAGAGAGCGGCTCAGAGCACTACCACCAATTCCACTACTGATGTTAAATCCGATGCTCCTGCTCCTCCTGTTGCTGCTACTGTTCCTGCTACTGCTCCGGTTACTGCTGCTGCTGCTCCGGTTGCTACTGCTGCTGCTCCGGTTACTGCTCCCGATAATGGCACCCTCACTGCTGTTGACTCTGCGGTGCCTGAAGCCAATGAAGTTGCTCCTACGATTCCTAAGGCTGACGAAAGTGAGTCACAAGTTGAAAATAACGATGCCCAACCCAAGCAAGGTTAGCTCTAATGCTTTTATTAGTAAATCACCCAATTTTTTAGTATATCTCAATTTGAAGTGTCAGTGTGGTTTTCTCGTAAGCTAAGTAGATTCATCCACACCCTCTTGTGTATTGCTTTTAAGTGTCTAATTTTTCTGCTTTCACAGGTGAACTCCGTCTTTATCCTGTGTCTGTCAAAACACAAAGTGGGGGTAAAATGGAGCTTCAAGTGAGTTTTTTTTTTTTTTTTTTTTTTTTTTTTTTTTTTT
>Ga0041059_1003594_pt1 | contig 10440 bp, 9 predicted proteins | sample AraColnosormetaG_FD_56232 | JGI IMG/M metagenome (GOLD analysis project Ga0041059, IMG submission 56232) | Arabidopsis roots microbial communities from North Carolina, USA - Col MF nosort | ecosystem: Host-associated > Plants > Roots > Unclassified | place: USA: North Carolina | collected 2013-09-02 | reverse complement strand
AAATGTATTTTCTCTTGAAAAAAAAAAAAAAAGCCGAAAAGGAAAATAAGAAAAATCCAAAAAAAGAGAGGCCAAAATTACACAAATACCAACGGAAAAAAAATATCTGCCAGCAAAGCAATGCACCACACGCCTGACACGCGCCCAAACCCACCTCTCAATCGTATCCATCCACGTGTCAACAATCCACAGCCTCATCATCCCATATCACCTCACTTTATATTCCCTCCTCCGCCACCACCAATCGCCTCACCACAAAACCCTTTCTCCTCCAATTTCGTCGCACACAGGAAAACAAAATGCTTCTCAAAGCTGCTTCTACTTTCTCTCTATTGAACATTCATGGAGAGAAGAAAGACATCTCTCCTCTCTTCTCCTCCTCCTCCTCCATTTCGTCTCCGGTTTCTTCTGGAAAATCCGGCAATCTCTCTTTCCCTCTTCGTGCTTCCAAGAGTTCAACCACTACCACAAGCACGTTGAGCGGCGTTGTGTTCGAGCCTTTCGAAGAGGTTAAGAAAGAGATGGATCTAGTTCCATCTGGTCAACAGCTTTCTCTTGCTCGTCATTTGTACTCCCCTGAGTGCGAAGCCGCCGTCAATGAGCAGATCAAGTACGTTTTTCCGTCTTGGATTGAAACATTTTAGTGATTGTTATCATGGATTTGAAAATTGTTATTGTAAATCTGTTGATTGAGTCAATTTTTGCTTGAATCCTATATAGATGAGATTGGCTTTTATTTTGAGTCTCTCATGAATCTGGATTTTCGTTTGATGCAGTGTTGAGTATAACGTGTCGTATGTGTATCACGCTTTGTATGCATATTTCGATCGTGACAACGTTGCCCTCAAGGGTCTCGCCAAGTGAGTTTTTCTCTGGTATTGAAATCTCTGTGCTGATATTCGTTCTGTGTGATGATGAATTATCTGTTGTTTGGTGTTTTTTGCTGAATCAGGTTTTTCAAGGAATCGAGTGTGGAAGAACGAGAGCACGCTGAGCTGTTGATGGAGTATCAGGTCTTTGACTAATGATTTCATTTTGTTATCATTCATAAGCCTTATGATCATTTGAGCTAAGTTTGTAACATCTTACATTTTTGGTTTTCTTGATCTACAGAACAAACGTGGTGGGAGGGTCAAGTTACAGCCCATGGTGTTGCCTCAGTCTGAGTTTGATCATCCTGAGAAAGGAGATGCTCTCTATGGTAAGCTTCATTTCCATTTCTGAGATTTTAGATAAAGAATTCCAGTACAAAGTATCTGTAGTTTCTTAAGACTTCAGAGTTGACATACATGTGATGTTATTAGTGAAGAGGAGGATTGTTGGGTCTCAGTAGGATCTAATATAGTGATTGTGTTGAGTTTTAAGATTGGAAAGCTTAATTTCATGTTGATTGTTGTTTTTGCAGCTATGGAGTTGGCTCTTTCATTGGAGAAACTAGTCAATGAAAAGCTCCTAAACCTGCACAGTGTAAGACCATCTCTCTCATTAGGATCCAGTTCTTGTTTATGGTATTCAAGTCATAATCTAGTTTCTTAATACAACTTGGTATTTGAATAATGTGGTCAACAGGTGGCTTCCAAGAACGATGATGTCCAGTTGGCAGATTTTATTGAGAGTGTGTTTCTGAACGAACAGGTAAAACAAAAGACCTACACGTTCTATGTTAGTGGCAAAGATATGGGGTTCTTGATCTGTCAAAAATGGAATCTAATGAAGTTTAATTAACATCACTTTGCAGGTGGAAGCCATTAAGAAAATCTCAGAATATGTTTCTCAACTTAGGAGACTTGGCAAAGGACATGGTAACCATTTGTTTATTCAATTTAAAACTAATAAAACACACCTCAATTCGTCCACTTCGTGTCTTACACTTTGTTTATTTGTAATCAGGAACATGGCATTTCGATCAGGAGCTTCTTGGTGCTGCTGCTTAATCTGAGTTTTAGCTGTAATCTCGCAGTTTGGTTAACTTTTGAGTTATTTTGAGTATGAGATGTAACTTTTAAGGTAGATTTGATCAATATCGATTCTGTTGTGAGAGAAAACAAGCTATTACGCTCCTTGGGGTTAACTTTCTTTGTGTTTTCAGTATTATGGTTTTGTCCACTTCGTAATATCACTTTCCTTTAGAACATTTCAAATCAGCAGTTGTTTTGAGGTGTAATGTAATGGTCACTGATATTTTCTATTACCCCTGCATGAAAGTAGTATGTTTTATCAACAAAGTGGTACCAAAACATTCTCTATCCAAGAAAACTACAAACTGAGTGAGTGTCCATACTTACAAAGTTTTGAGTCAATTTATCATTTTCTCATATACCAATCAAAATCTCACAATTACAACTACTCTTTTTTTCTTCTTTATACGATGATCTTTTTTTGACACAATATGATGATCATGAAAGACAATTGATTATTTATTCACATGTATCAAATATTCTAAATACTTTGATTTTATATTGTGCAAAAAACAAATATCAAAATTAAAATTTTAGTAAAATTGTATAAATTGAGAGGTAGAAAAAAAAAGTTATTTGATCAACATGGCATGCTATGGGTGAAGGCCCCAATTCATTTGAAAACTATGATCAACCTTTTTGTTAAAACTCACTAATTATTTGAAGTCACCAAAAATAAAGACCATTTACGGTTTTGGTAAGATTATAGCTTAGACTTGGTGAAATCATACAACAAGCCCGTCTAGCTCAGTTGGTAGAGCGCAAGGCTCTTAACCTTGTGGTCGTGGGTTCGAGCCCCACGGTGGGCGATAGTTAGTTGTTTTATTTTTATACTTCTTTTACTTTGCCTTGCTTTCACCATAAGTGGATATGGGCCTATGTTAAGCAATTTGTTCACATGAAGTTATACTGATCCATGAGAGTAACATTCAATTTTGATAGCTTTTGGTTTCTTCACTTACAAAGATCATCAATTCTTGTTCATTTGAACAATTTTCTTAATCTTTTTCGTTCTGGATTGCAACTTCAAAAAAAATCACTGAGACAATTGAGAAGACTCCAAAAGCAAAAGATACACTTATGTTATTTTCCAACTCCTTGTAATATTCTCATCCACTAACTTGGACATCAAACTATACAATCATAACGTCATAAAGATATGAGATTACTTTCCATATCTCACATCACGTCAGAGCAAGTAATAGCATGACACATGTCATATATATTATTGCCCATCTTGTTTTCTATTTTTGGCTCTTTACACATAACTTCAATATCTCTCTCTCAAAGATCGATCAGAGTAATCTCTCTCTGTTGTGTGGAAAAACGAAGAAAGAATGATCAAGAACATCTTCCAAAGTCGGAAACTCTCAGGTCTCTGTGTTCTCTCAATCTTGCTCGTATCAGTCACAATCCTCCTCTTGACCAATGATACCATCGATCTCTTCCCTTACTTGTCTCTCCCTTATCTCCCTCGATCTTCTCTCTCCGTCATCCCTACCTCCACGCCAATCTCGAGTCCCACCAACGACTCATCACCTCCTCTGGAATCACCGGTTAATCAAACCCGAGTCGATGATCATCCTGATGATCAAGGTTTGGAATTGGATTGGCTTAAAGATGACAAACAATGGAACGTGAGTTTGAAGATAGATTGGAAGAGATGTGAGAGTCCAGATTACATACCGTGTTTGGATAACACAAAAGCTATCAAGAAACTTAAGTCGAAGAGAAACATGGAGCACAGAGAGAGACATTGTCCTGAGCGTTCACCAAAATGTTTGGTTCCTTTGCCACAACATTACAAAGTTCCTCTTCCTTGGCCTCAGAGTAGAGACATGGTGAGAGACTCGTTTCTATTTTTTCGGTAAGATCTTTTCTTGTTACTTGCTTGTGAAGATTGTGATTCCTCTGCTTTCTAAATTCTTGTTTTTCTTGTGTCTGCAGATTTGGTATGATAATGTTCCTCATCCGAAACTTGTAGAATACAAGAAAGATCAGAATTGGGTTCGTAAATCTGGACCTTTCTTTGTCTTCCCTGGAGGTGGAACTCAATTCAAAGACGGTGTTATTCACTACATCAACTTCATACAAAAGGTAAAAAAACATATTTACATATCCAAAAGATTGATTCAGTTTTACTGAGTTACTGTTTTCTTTTTATAGACGTTACCTATTCTTGATTGGGGGAAGAAAGTAAGAGTGGTTCTAGATGTTGGTTGTGGTGTGGCTAGCTTTGGTGGGACTTTACTTGATAAGAACGTTATCACAATGTCATTTGCTCCTAAAGACGAACACGAAGCTCAGATTCAGTTCGCACTGGAACGAGGGATTCCCGCTACACTCGCTGTTATTGGAACTCAAAAGCTTCCTTTTCCTGATAATGCTTACGACGTAATCCATTGCGCTAGATGCAGAGTCCATTGGCATGGATACGGTTGTTATACTCCAAATATATCCTTGCTTTTGAATCAGTGAACTTGCTTGCTTTGTTAATACTGTTGTTATATGGAAATGTGTTGTTGCAGGTGGTAGACCACTTTTGGAACTTAACCGGGTTCTAAGGCCTGGAGGGTTTTTTGTTTGGTCAGCTACACCAGTTTATCAACACGACGAAGGGCACCGTAATGTTTGGAAAAGTTAGTTTTACTTGTTCTTCTTAGTCCCTCCTCATTATGTTTAATTAGCATACAGAAGAAGTTTGTGAATGTTTTATGGTTTGTATGTGTTTTTCTTGCAGCAATGGAGTCTTTGACTACATCAATGTGTTGGAAAGTTGTGGCTAGAACTCGATTCACTAAAGTTGGATTCGTGATTTACCAGAAACCAGACTCAGATTCTTGTTATGAATCTCGTAAAAACAAAGATCCGCCTCTCTGCATTGAAGAAGAGACCAAGAAGAACAGTTCATGGTAATGACATTGTATCCTTAAATATATGATTTCAACAAAAAAAACAGAGTTTTTGATGTCTCTTAAACCAATTCATAACAATTTTTTCGAATCAAAAGGTACACTCCTCTGCTTACTTGTCTACCGAAACTACCGGTCAGTCCAATAGGGAAATGGCCTTCCGGTTGGCCTGAGAGGTTAACGGAGACACCGGTTAGCCTCTTTAGAGAGCAGAGGAGTGAAGAGAGTTTCAGAGAAGACAGCAAACTCTGGTCTGGAGTCATGTCTAATATCTACCTATATAGTTTAGCTATAAACTGGACTAGGATTCACAATGTTATGGACATGAACGCTGGTTATGGAGGGTGAGACAATATTTCACTATATACTTCACAAATGATTCATTTCTCTCTTGTTTACCATTTGTTCATATCTTCCTTTTCAGATTTGCGGCTGCTCTTATAAACAAACCTCTGTGGGTGATGAATGTGATTCCTGTAGAAGGTGAAGACACGTTATCGACGATTTTTGATAGAGGTTTGATAGGGATATACCATGATTGGTGTGAGTCGTTCAATACATACCCAAGATCATATGATCTCTTGCACTCTAGTTTCCTTTTTACCAATCTTTCTCAAAGGTAAAATTTATGATTCTTGCAAGTTGTTTTGACTTTTCGATCTATAGCTAAAACTACATGTTGTTTTTGATTTTGATATTCTCAGGTGTGATTTGATGGAGGTGGTAGTGGAAATAGACCGAATACTAAGACCAGGAGGGTATCTTGCGGTGCAAGACACTGTCGAAATGCTAAAGAAGCTAAACCCTATTCTTTTATCACTCCGATGGTCAACGAATCTGTACAGAGGCAAATTCCTTGTTGGCTTGAAATCTTCTTGGCGTCCTTAAACACAACATTCATCATTCTCTTTAACAAATCTTGTTCATTTTCGTTTTGATTAGGGCTGTTCAATGATTTTTGGTGCGGATACTCTTAATTTGAAGTTTTTTTTTGGTTTGGAAAGTATAGCCTTATAGGAATCAAGTTAAACGTTAGATTCTTGTGATAATGTGTCTTTTAACTATAAAGTTTGAAGTATAAATATAATATTTTTCCTTCCATTTGATTCAGTTTTAGTTTTGATTTTTAGAAGACATGGTATGAGTTAAAAAAAAAAGACATGGTATGAGTAAAACGAACTTGAAATTGGGTTTGTTGTTGGGTCCAACGAACCGATTGAATTCAATCGCGGACGGAGTTTATATAATGGGCCTAAATCTTAATATGGGCTTTTTGATCTGTTACTGAAAGTTTTTTCTTTTTTTTTTCTTTTTGGACAACTGTTATTGAAAGCAAAAATGTAAAATAGTGAAATAAGAGGGCAAAACGAAGAAAACATCTCTCTGTCTAAAACAAGCAAATAAATGGAACGAAATCCATACCAAGAACAACATTGACGCCGGGTATATATTTCCGTCAGCAGATTCTCCATCTATGGCTCAAACAAATAGATCCAAAATCAAATGAATATGTTTTGGAAATAAATATTATATTTTGTTTCAATGCAAAATTCCAATGATTTGAAGTGAAGTGATTTGATGAAGGAGTTGAAGTGATTTGAGTTTAGATAAAAATTTAGATGATTTTGACGATTTAAAATTTTAGAGAGTTTTGACAATTTTTTAAAATGACATATAAAATAACACATAAGATTAAAAGAGACATTTACGAATAATATTAAAGACATTGAGTTATTTTATGAAATCAATAATGAAACTAATGAAATGACGATTTGGATAATCACCGGACCATTATATAATTTCATTATTTCAGAATAGTGATTTGGATAATCACCGGATAATTAATACTATTATCTAAGTAAAATAATTATGTGAATTTCAGCATAAACTACTAAAATTGCCATTGTGATTTTTCAAAAATAATTTAAATTTGATTAACTAGATGTTAAAATGAGTAATCGGTTCATGGATTAAATCACTTTATAAAATGATCTACCTCCATCATAACCTATTAGATTGAAAGATAGGTTCAGAGTTTGTGCAAAAAAATCTATAGCATACACATCTGAACTATTTCTCTTTGGTCAAAGAATCCTAAGTCTATTTCTGGTATTAAAGATGACATCCGAAAAGCCCTTTTAAAAAGATATTCAGGAATCAGTATAAGATATTCTGAGGGAAGTCAATCAGAAAATGATATTTGGTTAGCTCTGGTGGTCAATATAATTGAAACCCTCAACAGTCCAACCATAATTGAAAACATTTGTTTTTCCTAATCGATGATTTCCACGTTTTACATTAAAATTGTCTATTTCTAACACTGTAGAGTGATTAGTAGTATAAAGATAGTTTGAACGTCAAATATTATACTACATACTGTTTAGTGCTGACTCTTGTCCACCTTATAAACATCTGAAGTCAAAAGGATGCTGAAGTCATTAGAGTAAATATTGAGAGGAAGAAGTCTTATCGTCGCCCCATTTCACTTATCATTGGGTGAGATCGGTCTTGAAGAAAGAGAGTTAGAGAGGAAAAAGAAGAATCTTATTAGCTCTATAATATCTGATATTGCTTCTCATTTAGTTTTTCACTTTTTACATTAAGATTGGTTGTTTGTAACATTATGGAGTGGTTAATAGTATAAAGATAATCTGAATATTATAATATATAATGTAGAGTCTTGTCCACCTAATAACCATCTCTTCAAAAGCATTGTTCTATGATCTGATTTTTCGGAAAGACTCTGCACTTCTGTTGCACTTCTGTTGTTGGACACTTTCTCTTTGCTAATAAACCACTAACACAAGTCCAAGCGACCAGAGAATCCATTTCTTCTTGTTTTATTAGAGCATTCATAATAAGGCCAAGATTATAAATCATCCGAAAAGCCCAAGTGTCCTATGTAATTTATTTTCCAAAGCTCATTTAATTAGATCTAAGCAACTAGGTTCATATATATATAGTCTCTTGTAATGAACATCAAATAGTTAACTTTGAAAGCAATCTCAAAACATTGAGATTTATGTTGTTAAAGAGCTTATTAAGATAGCAACACGAGATTGAAATTAGATAGCTTATTAAAGCTTTAATTAGCTCACACGAACCAATGTGAAATGGGGTTTGTTGTTGGGTCCAAGTCCAACGAAACGATTATATTTCTTGGATGGTAGTTTTAATAATGGGCCTGAATCATATGGGCTTTTTGATGAGACTGTGACGGTAAGAAAATAAAAAAGGGCAAAACCGAGAAAACAGATCTCTCTGTCTCAACTCAAACAATCAAAAGCCCTAGTAAAACCCTAGCCCCCAAAGCCCTTGTGCCATTGAGCCGTTATATAAATCCTTCACTCGCTCCTTGAGAAGACGAATTTGAGATTGCCTCTGCAAAGGTACTTCATTTCGGTGAACCCAATTCATGTTTTCGATGATTTTTGCTTCTCTATTTCTTCGATTTTGCGTTTTATCGCGTTAAAAGCACATATCGAAGGCTTGCAGATAACGTATAATAAAAAACGCCTGCGAGCTCAATATTTGTGCAATATCCTAAAACCATCCATTTGAGGTTTCGATAAATCTCTGTGTTATAAGAATTTATCTTTTCTTATCGACAATTTCGATGGATGGGACATTTATTAATCGGTTTTATGATTTTTAACATTGTATGAGAAAATCTGAGTCAGATCTGAATAATTGAATCCTTATTCGTCTGCATTGATCGGAAAATAGTACCACTTGGGTTTTATCTAGTTTACTTTAAGGTGCTCATAGAGTGGTAATCTCACAATTGTTGTTGTTTGAACAATTTGGGACCTTTGTTTGCATGATTTAGTCTCTTATATACCAATTAGAATTTGGGACCATCTGCTGATTCATATCTTTGTAATTGACAGAGTAAAATGGCGAATCCTAAAGTCTTCTTCGACATCTTGATTGGTAAGATGAAGGCAGGGCGTGTTGTAATGGAGTTATTTGCAGATGTGACTCCGAGAACAGCTAATAATTTCCGTGCTTTGTGCACTGGGGAGAATGGTATTGGGAAAGCAGGGAAGGCTTTACACTACAAAGGCTCAGCCTTTCACCGTATAATCCCAGGGTTCATGTGTCAAGGTGGAGATTTCACTCGTGGGAATGGAACTGGAGGAGAATCTATTTACGGGTCTAAATTTGAAGATGAGAACTTCAAGTTGAAGCACACTGGTCCAGGGATTTTGTCTATGGCTAACTCTGGTCCCAACACTAATGGTTCTCAGTTCTTCATCTGCACAGAGAAGACTTCGTGGCTTGATGGGAAACATGTTGTTTTCGGGAAAGTTGTTGATGGATACAATGTGGTCAAGGCAATGGAGGATGTTGGCTCTGACATGGGAAATCCTTCTGAACGAGTTGTGATTGAAGATTGTGGTGAGCTCAAGAACCCAAGTTCATAAGTTCTTAAAACATTGGGTGGGTTGATCTTGACAGGTTATTCTATCATATGCTGTGAAGCAGAGACAGCATCTTAGCGTTAAGGTCAATCTAGTCTGTGATGCACTACTTTGGTTTTGACTATATCATATGAACCTTAGGAAGTGGTCCATCCTTGTAAGTTGTTTTCTTAAAACTCTTGTGTGAGAATAGGATGGATGATAATAATGGTTAGTTTCTTTATGAAGACATTTGGTTTTGTAGCTTTCTTATTTTGGTGTAGTTAATATGAATGAACCAAACTCTTCTTAGGACTCATTTGCGAATATGTATCCAAAATTGCTGACTTTTCGAATTGGGCAGATTTCACTTCATATGCAGAACAAGATAAACTTTCTGATCATGTGATGATAAATATTGTTTAGCCAACGCATCACACATTTCTTTGAGTAGTTTCTACTTATGGTTAAGTTTCAGCATCAATAGTCAATAGCCAACAATATTTGGACAGTCTTCTTTAAATACTCCAACAACTAGTTTGCCTTGGCAATTAATGTAACTTAAAGTCTAGCCAACTCTTTGGTATTAGCTTCGTTATTTTATACATTTCTTAAAACCATTTTATTCACATTTCTTGACCACTTGGATTCCAACATAGTGGCCAGCCATGCTGCACCACCTCGTCAAAATTACCACAATAATTTGATTTGGTCAAATCATCATTTTTTTGGAAAACAACAACAAAAAAACTTAAACTTTGTATAATAAGGACCCTGGGGTTAAAAGTATAATTATTACTATGTAACAAATCAAAGTCTAAGATGGAAAATACTATAATCCGTTGACTTAAATGTGCTAGAAAAAATAAAGAGGTCGAAGCCAGGTTATCATCGAATAAGACTTTTGCCGCAACCGTGAGAGATGTTCCTGTTTGTTTTTTCTTTTCTAAATGTTGGTTTATAAATAGCATATTTTTTTTCCTTGGCCCCAATAGATAAAGAACCAAACCTATAATCTTCCTCTATAATGAATTTTCATATCTTTCGATTTTTTCAATTTATCCTCGTCGCAGTTTTCATCTTCCACGACTCGTGTTATTCCGATGAAGGTACGTGAATTTTTAGTTTCCTTTTACCAATCATTCAACTTATGTTTTTTTTTTTTTT
>Ga0041059_1003593_pt1 | contig 10441 bp, 9 predicted proteins | sample AraColnosormetaG_FD_56232 | JGI IMG/M metagenome (GOLD analysis project Ga0041059, IMG submission 56232) | Arabidopsis roots microbial communities from North Carolina, USA - Col MF nosort | ecosystem: Host-associated > Plants > Roots > Unclassified | place: USA: North Carolina | collected 2013-09-02 | reverse complement strand
CGAAGCAATTGCCATGAATAATTATACTCTCAAGAATCCTACTGCTATCGGTAGAGAGTATATGGTTGAAAAGTTCAATATAGCATTCAACATGAATATAAGTTATAGTTTTTTTCAAAAACAAGCTTGATGAATTCAAAAAAAGTTACAAGAGATGGAAAGCTTTTACGCACAAAACATGCATCACAGTTGATCTTGATACATCTTTCATAAATGCAACTGACGCATGTTGGACTGAACAAGAGTTTGTAAGTACATCAAATCTTTGTATTAATCAATTATGTTTCAAAATTTTGGTATCACGTATCTAATTGATTTTAAAATTACAGGGATGCAAATTAACAAAAAGCTTGAACGGAAAATCGCCTGAGTTTTGAGACGTGATGCAACGATGTCTCGTATTACATGATGTTCAATCACAATCTCAACATTCTGCTCGTCAAAGAAGAGAACAATTGATCCACGAGCATGGAGTTGATGAAGAAGGTGAAGATTACTCAGACAGTGATAGTGGTAACATGCCAGAAGCCGAGGTTCCTGAAACGCAAGAAGAAGAAGAAGTGTATCGTGTTACCATTGATGATGATGAAGTATTCCAACATTCTGCTGCTAGAAGGCAACAATGAGGTAGGCCAAATTCGCAGTCAACCGCTAGACGTGGAAGTAGTGCACAAAGATCTGGAGGAAGCTCACTAGTTTCTATAGGAAGTGGTTCACGAAGAAGTCATAGACGACAATCCTTTGAAACAACAATACAAGACAGCATCACTGGCTTCAGAGAATTCCAACGACAAAGTTTTCAACAACTTCGTCCTGGTGCTTTTGATCAAGATGATTACGATGAATTTAAAAAGGCGGAAGCGATATTTATCGCGCTAAATCTTCCTAAGCACACTAGATTTCATTGGGCATGCATTAATGCACTTAAGGAGCTAGTATTTTGGCGTAAGTATTTGATTGATATAACTGCAAGCACCGACGAGGATAAGGTCCAACTGTTAGAAGCTATGACTGGTGTTTCACGTAACAACCAAGATGTGCCAAAACAGTTAGGTTCAAGCCATTCATTTGGGAGTCCACATTCAGGAGGTATATCATCTGGAAGTCCATCCTCTGTGGGTAATTGGGAGGCAAAATTCACCCAGTTTTTGGGGTCCCATTTATCCATAGTGGGAAACACCACCAAACGTTGCACAATGGAAAACACCACCAAATGCACAGTGGGACACGCCACCAAATGTTCCACAGTGGGGATCATCACCAAAGGCTCCACAATGGCGGCAAACAGAAAAATTTTAACAAGGTGGTTCAAGCGGAACGACTCCAACAAATGTTCAATATGGATTTTCAGTTGGAAGTCAAGGAGATTGTGTAACAACTGAAACTCCACCGATCATTCAACAAACATCATCATCTGGTCTCGGTTTCACAAATTATTTTGAAACTGGACAAATACCACAAACACCTAGACCAGGAGGTCTTTTTAATATTTGGGGAACTGCGCAAGGATCCAATGCAAGTCATCACAATGATGTAGGAGATGAAGATTAGTTTGTGTTATTTGTGGTTTATCAATCTCATTTATGTTTTGAAATGATTTATGTATTTTTTTTAGTTTAAGGTTGAATTTTATTTAATTTATGTTTGTAAAATAATCTATGTCTAATGCAAGAAATTGTTTGTATTGAATTTCAGGCATTTCGTATATGTCAGTTGCGATCACAAGACCTTACGAAGAAAGAATTGAACTGTGGAATTTGGAAAATAAACAATTTGAAGAGTTAGTGATTCAACCAGCGTTGAATTATTATGACCGATATTTTCAAAGAGCACCAGTCCAAATTGATAGAGGTTTGGGATGGAGAAATATATGGCGTCGACTACAGCAAGATGCTGCTGCTTGTCTTCAGTTATTACGGATGTCACTTCCATGTTTCACAACATTGTGTAATATGTTGCAAACAAATTATGATCTTCAGCCTACATTGAATATAAGTATTGAAGAAAGTGTTGCGATGTTTCTACGGATATGTGGGCACAATGAAGTTTATAGAGATGTTGGTTTAAGATTTGGACGAAATCAAGAAACTGTGCAAAGAAAATTTAGAGAAGTTCTTACGGCAACTGAATTATTAGCATGTGATTATATTAGAACTCCGACAAGACAAGAACTTTATCGAATTCCTGAAAGACTTCAGGTAGACCAAAGATATTGGCCATATTTTAGTGGATTCGTTGGAGCTATGGATGGTACTCATGTATGCGTAAAAGTAAAGCCTGACTTACAGGGAATGTATTGGAATCGACACGATAATGCATCATTGAACATCATGGCAATATGTGATTTGAAGATGTTATTCACATATATTTGGAATGGAGCACCAGGTTCATGCTACGATACAGCTGTTCTGCAAATAGCACAACAAAGTGATTCCGAGTTTCCTTTGCCTCCGTCAGAGAAGTATTATCTGGTTGATTCTGGCTACCCAAACAAACAAGGACTTCTAGCTCCTTATAGATCGTCACGAAATCGAGTTGTGAGATATCATATGTCTCAATTCTATTATGGTCCTCGTCCTCGAAACAAACATGAATTGTTCAACCAATGTCACACATCTTTACGTTCTGTTATCGAGAGAACTTTTAGAATTTGGAAAAACAAAATGGAGGATTCTTTCTGATTTTCTAAGATATAATGTTCATGTTAAAAAAAGAGTGGTAATGGCTACAATGGGATTACATAATTTTATCAGAATTTCAAACTTCTCAGATGCAGATTTTGCAGATGTAATGACAGAGACAAATATAAACAACAGAGATTTTGATTATGATTTAGATGATAAAGAAGCAACAGAGATTACAGATGGAGAACATATAACGCAGATAGGAGATAATGTTGCAAATATGTTATGGGAAAATCAAAGTAATAGATAAAAAAATTTTTTATTGATTTTTACGATGAAATTAGTCAACGCATGTAACGATACGTATGTTACAAAATTAAATTTATATTTTTATAAATTTTTGTATTAGTGTTTTATAAATATCTGTTATTGTTTATTTATTAACACAAAAAATTAATTAATTATTAATATATATATATATAATCTATAATCCGCACCGCAAGTAGTTTTTTCACCAATCAAACATTATTTTGTACCGCTTATTTTGTACAAACCGCACTTGTCTTGCAAATATATTTCTCCCTCACGTACCGCAGTTGAACCGTACTGCACTGTAATAACGCTTTTCCCGCACAACAAAAACCGCGGTTACCATTCGGACCCATATATGCGGGACAAGTGCGGTTTGTACAAAATAAGCGGTACAGAAAAATGTTTGCTGAAAGAACTTATTGAGTATATTTATGATAACATTGAAAATGTGATTATGAAACAAATTATGAAAAAATATTTAACCTTCGATCGTTAAAATTTGATGAACAAACCCGTAAAAGATGAATGAAAAACAATTAACAGAATATAGCTAAAGTAAATATAAAGAGAGAATAATACAGAAAGTTTTTTTTTTTTTCTTACCAAGTATGAGAATCCATTATATAAGAGAGAAAAGATGTATATGGCTACAAGAATTTTTTTTGTGAAAAAGAGTGTGAGGGAAAAGAGGGAGAGAAATGATGTATATATAGAAAAATATATATATATATATATATATATACATAATGATTTATAACATTAAAAAAAATCAAAAGTACATAAGTGGCTATTGTCCATTGCATTTTTCAGTTGGACCGTAGGGTAAGGACCTGACTTCATTTTGAAATGCGGTCCATGCCATTTTATCCCTTTTTTTAAATCCGCAGTTTACACTTTTTTTTAAATAATAAAACACAGATTTCTGAAAAGGTGTTGAACGGTGACATATATGCGGTTTTCAATAATAAAAATATGAAAAACGGCAAAACGCTTCCCCCATTCACAACCTATGACTTTGAATGGTAACAACGTTTTAGAGAGTGCGGGACAAGCGGGTATAGAAGCGTGGTGCGGTTTTACCAGAATGTAGTTAACTAAAACGTAGTATGTTGAACAAGTATGGTTAGTGTGGAACAAACAGTGCAGCATAATGTATGAATGGTAAAAAACGATATGTGGTACAATAAAAATATGTGAATGGTAAAAGCCATAATAATCGGTACAAATATATTATAAATATATATTTCGAAAATAAAAATAGATTAGTGATATTATTATTATGATAAAGTAAAAGTTATGGTTTTGCGTTTAATTAACGATTGTTTTTTATATTTTATTACGAACTTTAAATATAAGATAATTTAAATATTTGAGTTTAGAATTTTATTAAAAAAAAAATATTTCAGAAATTAGGTGAAACAATAATTATCAAAACACAAGCAAAATAATATTAACGAGTATTTTGAGTTTTGCACAACATGTCTGCAATATTGTCTCTTATTTGTTTCATAAGTTCTCCATCTGCTACATCATTTGCTTCTTTGTCATCTAACTCAGGCTCCCAATCTGTATTGTTTATGAAATTGTGTAATCTCATTGTAGTCATTACCACTCTCTTTTGTATTTGAATATTATATCTTGCGAAATCTCAAAGAATTCTCCATTTCTTCAACAAACTCCAAAAGTTCTCTTAATACTAAACGTAATGATGCATGACATCGATTAAACAGTTGTTTCTTATTTCTTGTAGGTAGTCCGGAATAGAACTGCGACATATGATACCTAACACTTCTACATCTTGATGAGCTGTAAAGAGCCAAAACATTTTGTCTGTTTGGATAGCAAGAATCAACGACGTAGTACTTTTCTAGCGGAAGCAAGGGAATATCAGAATCACTTCATTGTGTCATTGTAAGAACAGTTGTGTCGTGATATGATCCCATTGCTTCATTCAAAATATATGTGAATAACATATTCAAAGATGCATTATCGTGTCGATTCAAATACATTTCTTGTAATTCAGGCTTCACTTTTACACAAACATGAGTCCCATCCATAGCTCCAACAAATCCACTAAAATATGGCCAATATCTTTGATCTACTTGAAGTCTTTCAGGAATTCGATGTAGATCTTGAGTTATTGGAGTTCTAATATAATCACATGCTAGTAATTCAATTGCCGTAAGAAATTCCCCAAATTTTCTCTTCCATGGTCTCCTGATTTCGTCCAAAATGCAAACCAACATCTCTTTATGAACTTCGTTATGCCCACATATTCGTAAAAACATAGCCACACTTTTCTCTTTGAACTTTGTTGTAGACCGTAATTTGTTTGTAGTAGACCGCACAATGTTGTGAATGCTACGAGTGACATTCGTAATAACTGAAGACAATTCATAATAACCGAAAACAAGCAGCAGCATCTTATTGTAGTCGATGGCAAATATTTCTCCATTCTAATCCTCCATCGGTTTGCGCTGGTACTCTTTGGAAATATCGATCATAGTAACTTAAAGTTGGTTGGATTATTAACTCCTCAAATTACTCATCAAGTTTTTTTTTTTAAACAAATAATTTTTATTCATGTTAAATACTTGGTTAAATTTCTCAACCATGTATTCTCGACCAAGAGGCGTAGGATCTTTAAACGTATAATTATTCATGGAAATTGCATGATCAAACAACTAAATAAAAGTTTTTTCTTCTTCATAAGTCAATCTATGCTTCGATGTTCTCTACAATTTTTATAATTTTTTGTACTAATTAGTTTAATATATTTTCAAAAACTATACTTAATATGCATATGTAAAAAAAATATTTTAATAACCAAATTTACCCTTGTTGTCTTTTCGGTGGGAACATTTGTGTTTTTTTGCCTGGAAGAATTTGTGTCGGCCTCTAGACGACATACCTACATTTAACAACACAATACAATATAACATTAAACTATTAAAATAATTTATCATTAGATTATATATATTATTGGTTTTTTCAATGTTAAGGTATTTATTATATAAATGTTTAAGATTGCTACTACCGTATATATTATTTACTTAAATTTTTTGTTATATATCTTAAAATAAAAAATGTAAATTGGTTTTAATATTTGGATATGGAGAGATTTTTATTTTTATTCTTACTTTAAGTAGGAGTTTATAATAATTTTATGTAATAATACACATATATGTGTATTAAAAAAAGAAACTTACTTATGAAAACAGATGGATCGGTGAATGCGTATTGGATAGAAAAGTTACTTGTGCAAATAGATAGATTGGTTGACACGTACTTGATAGAGGAGTGTTTTTTTTTTGTAAGATGGTAGAGGAGTATTTTTAAAGTAGAGAAGAATATTGTATGATGTATTGTGAATAGCACATAGAGAAAAAGGTGTTATATAGTATAATTTTTTTAGTACTTTTACTTTTTTTTTAAAATATTGTCAACTATCTACAGTCTTAAAACACACCTCTTCCACAACTTGTACTTTTGAAGTATGGTTCTACGTGTATCGGTGTACAATTGTCCTGCAAATGGTGTGTTCTTTTTCTCTGATTTTTTAATTAAAAAAAATAGAAAACACATCTGTAAATGGTGACAAAAAATTAAACATACCCTGCGATTTTTGAAACGCCTCAAACATTCAGGGCCTAGAACGTAATATCCATGCAATTTAATTAAATTCTTATAAGAAATCATACTAAAAAAACATGTAAAATAGTCGAAATAGTACAACCTGGAAATAAATATTATGATATAATCATAAATAGAACTAAGGACATGAAGGTTAGATCTGAGAATGAACTTGAAGTTGAGGATAAGCTTGTATCGAAAGATGATTTAGAGCCAAGAAATTCAACAAAGCAGTAGGAGGATTGGTTAATCCTATTTGGAAACAATCAAATCACTTGGAAAATTATGGAGAAGGTCTTATTAAAAGTTTCATGAACACCACATATTTGACAACGACCTTGATATCCTTTACCTTGAGAGCCACGATTGTTGGAGCGGGAATGTTGTGTTTGATTCTGCTGTCACTGGTTGTTGTTATTACCACGAGCAGAGGAGCGATTGTTACAGTTGTTGTTGTTATTGTAGGAGACTACGTTAGCGGTAACCGGAGTAGAGGAACAAGGGATCATCGCTTGAAGTTTAAGCTCATAATTAATGAGCTTCTCGTGTATCATAGTTAATGAGGAACACGTCCTTCAATTTGATCGATGACGCGCTTGTAGTCATCTTTGAGAGACCGCCTAGTATGTACTCGATTTGATCTTCATGTGGGATGGCGCCATAAATTAGTGCCAGTTGATCAAAACTAGTAGTGAGGCCTAGAACATATTCATCAATGGAACTAGATCATTTCTTCCATTGTTTGATTTGTTCACGGATCTGTTGCTTGTGTCCACAGCTAGGGTTGGCATAAGTGTCAACGATTTTACGCCATATCTGGACAGAGGTGGTAGCTTGGAACAAGAGAGGTTGAACCGCAACAGAGATAGCACCGATGAGGCTACAGTAAATGAGTTTATCCTGGCACTTCCAGAGTTTGTAGTCCGGATTGGGAGAGGTAACGCCATGGACAGTGATTGTGGTGGCAGGTTCTTTGACCGAACCATCTACGTAGCCGACAAGGTCATATGCACCCAATAGAGCATGAACTTGAAGATGCCACAGGAGAAAGTTTGTTGTTGTCAGCTTTGTGACATAGGACATGTTCACATTGAGGAGAGAGGTGGAATCGATGACGGCAACAATTTCTGTGGAGAAAGACATAGCCGGATATGATGACGCTTGAAGAACAAGCTTGTAGAGAAAGAAGGGGATCGAGAAGAAGAAGAGAGGTAGAAAAGAGAGGCGGCGTTTTTTGTTTTTAAAAATATTTAGGTCTATATAGAATCACTGCTCTGATACCATGTAATCTGAGAGTGAATTGTCTTATTATGATGAATGTGTTACAACATATATAGTACTTAGTCTAGGGTTTACACAACTACTAATGACAATTATATCCTTAATATATACAACTTCTTATATTCCAAACCTCTTTGGTTTTGATAGAAGCACAAGAAGATCAACAAATAGGCATATAATTCATTTGTACTCTTTTTTTTTTCTTTTCTTTGATTTTATCCCAATGAGTTTTCCAAAGAAAAGTTTAATAAAGCAAATAACTCATTATGTTGATTAGGCTCAAGAGAAATTCGACCATTGAAGTGGAAGGGTCATTTTAAACACTCTACTAGCCTTTATTACTTGATTATTTTCGAGATGGTCTTGTGAGTGTCTTTCAAGACTTTTCTCTTCTTTATAAACATTGCACACAAAAATTTCATGTATTGAGTGATAGAATATAGGAATATTCTGTTACAATCAAGTAGATACTCGTATATATTGTTTCTTGTATCCCATATTTTGTTGAACTTCTATGTAATTCCTTTAGCTATTTAAAGTCTTGTAAATCAATGAATCCCTTGAGAGAATTATTCCACTAACATGGTATTAGGGCCTCATCGCTTTTGATTTTTTTTTTCTTCGTCTTCCGCTTCATCTTCTCTTTCATTTTCTCTTCCTTTCTTTCTTCTTTCTTTTTTCATCAATTAATTTCAATAGATGCCCCTGCGGCAAATCAGACACACGAACGTGCATTTGGTGTTACCAACATCAAATCTCACATCCCACTCATCCTCGTTCTAGATGATCATAATTATGATGTGTGGCATGAGTTGTTTCTTACTCATTGCCTCACGTTTGATGTTCTGGGGCATCTCGACAACACTTTGCTTCCAGCTGATGCTAATGATGTCGCTTGGTAAAAACGTGACTGACTGGTCAAGCTTTGGATCTATGGCACACTTGCTCCACCTCTGTTCCGATCTTCCTTCCAAACTGGTGACGCATCACGTTATGTTTGGATACGAGTAGAGAATCAGTTTCAAAACAATAAAGAAGTAAGAGCTATTCAGCTTGACAACGAGCTTCGTACCCAGGATATTGGAGATTGATCGATCCAAGTTTATTATCAGAAGATCAAATCACTCGCCGATTTGCTTGCCAATGTTGATGCTCCGGTCAATGAACGTAACTTGGTCATGTACTTGCTTAATGGTCTTAGAGAAAAGTTTGATAACATAATTAATGTAATCAAACACAACGATCCTTGTCCAACTTAGAGAAAAGTTTGATGCTGGAACTGTAGGAGAGTCGTCTCAAAAAGCCACACCACCTTATTGCAACCCACAACGATCATTCTTCATCAACCACAGCTCTCACCATTGCTCTTGCACCGCCAGCGCTTTGTTCATCAAATCAACACCAACAGTCCAATAACAACAAGGGCAACAAAAGCAACAACAACCACTACAAAGGTGGAGGTCCCAACAACAACAACTCACAATTCCAACCCACATTCTCAAATTGTGCCACCCCTCCATTTTTGCAAGACCCATTTCCAGCTTGGCCCGACTACTTTGGAAATTGGTCTCCTTATCAACAAAGCTCATTTCGACCACCGACTCCGTCGTCTTCACCACATCAACAGGTTCAACAAGCGCATCTAATGGAAATTCAACCTAGATCACAAATGACGGAGACACTGACGGATCCTAATTGGGATTCTTGGGTCTTGGATTCCGGTTCAACGGCTCATCTGTCTTCTTCGCCAGGTAATCTCCACTCTATTCTTAATCATAGCAACACTCAATCAGTAATAGTGGGTAATGGTTCCAATATTCCAGTAAATTGTGTTGGCTCTTCCTCTGTTAAAAGCCTTTCGAGATCACTTACTCTCAAAAACGTCCTTGTCACTCCTCAAATTGTCAAAAATCTCAATTCTGTTAGACAATTCACAAAAGATAATTGGTGTACTGTTGAGTTTGACCCATTTGGATTTTCTGTGAAGGACCTTCAAACTCAGATGATACTGCTTTGATGTGATAGCCAAGGTGATCTTTATTGTCTCCCATCCTTGTTCAATAAAACATCTCCACCATCAACTGCTCTCTTGGCTTCTACTCCATCTCTTTGGCATAAACGCTTGGCTCATACAATTAATACTATTCTCCGTTCTGTTGTTTCAAACTCTTTGGTTCAATGTAATACAGACAAACTTCCATCTTCTTGTGAACCTTGTTATTTGGTAAAACAAATAAAGTTACCATTTCCTTCTTCTCAATCCAATGTTACCAAACTGTTTGAAATTGTGCATTCATATATTTGGACCTTGCCGGTTTCAAGCATAAGTGGGATTAAGTATTATGTCTTATTCTTAGATGAATTCACTCATAATCTACGGGTTTACCCAATCCGCAGAAAGAGTGACGTTTATTCTAAGTTCCTTCACTTCACCACTTTAATCAAAACTCAATTCGACGGTCAAATTCAATCTTTTCAATGTGACAATGACTGAGAATACAATAACAACCAATTCCATGAATTTTTTGATAAAACTGGAATCAAGGTTCGTTTCTCAAGCCCACATACCTCCCAACCAAATGGGAAATTCT
>Ga0041059_1003592_pt1 | contig 10441 bp, 4 predicted proteins | sample AraColnosormetaG_FD_56232 | JGI IMG/M metagenome (GOLD analysis project Ga0041059, IMG submission 56232) | Arabidopsis roots microbial communities from North Carolina, USA - Col MF nosort | ecosystem: Host-associated > Plants > Roots > Unclassified | place: USA: North Carolina | collected 2013-09-02 | reverse complement strand
TTAATTATTTTTGTGATTTTTTCTTTTAGTTTCCTAAATTTTAGTAACATAATCGATTTTATATTTAGATTTAAAAATAAGTTTGTTAAAACATTAAATGTCAGTGGCATGACATTGTAAATAAGTTCCAACTTGAGGAATTATTTGCTAAAATGGCTGCAAAAATGTATATGTAGATGTATTTTAATTTTAATCTTTAAATAGAACCAAAATGTATTATTACGAGAAAAGGGTTTTCTTCTTTTACACAGAAACTGCAATATTCCCACGATCTCAAATTCAACCTCCACTTCTCAACAATGGAACAAAAAGCTTTCATATTTCTGGAAATCAATTCTATTCCGATCACTTCTCACTTTTCTTCCATGATTTTTGAGATCAAAAACCAGAAAAATTTTTTATTGGATTTTTTTTTATTACAGATTTCTTCTTCACTGAGATTTCTTAAATCTCTATTGCTTCTCTCTTTCTCCCTATCCCTATTGAGCTTCAGTCCTTTGTTTTGAATCAAAGGTAAATTTTCCAACTATTTTTGATTTGATCTCTTGGAATAAATATTGATCTCTTCACGATAGGTTTTAATGAATTTTTTTGTTTGTGCTACTACAGATCTCTTCTTCGCCGTCCTTTGATTTGAATTGAAGGTAAGCTTTCAACTATTTAGATTAGATGAATGATTTAATCACGATTGAATTCTAAAATCTTATGAACCAAAAACCAAAACCATTGCTCTAATGTTCTCAATTTCTCAATGATCTGAACGGTTTGATTCATTATATCGGTGTGTTTCTTAATTTCTTCCTATATCTAATGAGCCTCTGTCCTTTAATTAATCAAAGGAAAGCTTTTCAAATATTTTAGATTGGAATCCCTTTTCAATCATGATGAATCTGCAAGTCACTTATTAATCAAAAACCATCATTCTAATCTTTTTCCACCTCATTTCAATTAAAGTATCTTATTTCTTTTTGTGTGTTCGATTTGCAGATTAGTATCTTTATATCAACTTTAACTGCAACTCTTTTGAAAAGTATATGCAACTTACGATTTTGTATCTTATTTTTTTTTGTGTATACTCTGCTATGGCCCCTGTCAAATAAATAGAGTGCAGATATGCCACTCGAAATTAGGATCACGACACAACTCTTTTTGTGTATACACGACACAACTTTTTTGAAAAGTTAACTTTAACGTTTTAACTACGAGACAACTCTTTTAACGTATATTTCTTTTTATGTGTTTGATTTGCGGATATGCCACTCGAAATTACACCTATTTCTCAATTAACTTCTGGCACTAATCCATGTAATATCAATGTTTGAATTGTCCGTCTTTGGGGTTTTCCAAAAACGGATAAACCAGAAGAATTTACAGGAATTGATCTTCTCCTTGTGGATGAAAAGGTATGCTAAATTAAATTTATTTCCATGTTGTCATCACAAACAATCACGTGCTGTTTTGTTCTCAATTGTTATACAACTCTATGTGATAACTTTAACGTTTTATTTTGAAACAGGGAACTAGGATCCAAGCTTCTGTAAAAGGAAAATTACTCTCAGAATTCCAGAAGGACTTAAAAGAAGGAAAATGTTGTGTTCTTATGAACTTTGAATTATGCCCAAATCTTGGAAAGTTTCAGAGTTGTGACCATCCTTACAAGATCAATTTTATATTCTACACATGTTAAACCAAGCGAAGAGATTCCTAATCTAGAAGCGTGTTTCAACTTATGTCCTTTTCATGAGATATTAGCAAGAAGAAATGATGATACTATATTCATTGGTACGTTATCTCCACCACTTATATTTCTCTTATTTCTCTATAAGTTATTTCTCAATGTAATTTTCCAAATTTGTAGACATTATTGGTGAGATTGTTGGGATGAATGAAGTTAAGAGTCTCACTACTGCTGAAGGTCCAACAAAGTTGCTTAATCTTCAGCTTAAAGATCTTGGGTAATTTTTAAATTCATCCTTTATTAATGTTTGAAATTTTCAGAAGAGACTCGCTTATTGATGTTTCTTAAACAATTCTTTTTCTTTCTCAGGGATTCACTTATTGATGTTGCCTTATGGGGTAAACTTGCAGAAGATGTCTACTCTAATATTAAATCTCAACCATCAGGTCCCGTTTTTTCTTCTTGGAAGTTTGATGAAGACTTTGCTATATCAAGGTATATGTATTCTTAAACGTTTCATTGAGAAACAGGGTGTATTAAGATGTATAAAATATTTTACTTTTGAATTTTTCTTTTCCAGGTAAAGGCACAGTTCAAAGCTCAAAATTTACAACAAAAGCTTATATCCATTCTCCACTACCAGAGATTCTTCGGTTTCAAGAAGCGTAAGTAAATATACATAATACATGTTTCGTCTTGTTTTATTATCTTATATTCTCAGTTTTTAAACGCAAATATTTTTATATTATAGGTTGTGCAACGAAGAACCAAGATTAGCTATTACTGAAATAAAATCTTCAAAGTCGGCTCATATTTCCAAACAGTCATTTCACTTATCTGAAAGAAAAACAATCATTGAACTCATGGAAACTAACCAAGTAAGAATTTAATACATAACTATGAATCCACCACTATTTTTAGCTATCGACTGAACATATTTATTCTTAAAACCTAGGTGATGACTTGCAATATACTTGCATCAATTTCTCTGGAGCCAAAAGCTTCTTGGTTTTACATCGGTTGCACGCTTTGCTTTACAAAAGCAAAACAATATTTTAACCCTAAAACTGAAGAAATATAATTAGATAAGTATTCTTGTGAGAAATGCGATAAACAGATAACCACGACACAACCCAGGTTTTTTTCGATTTTTATATTCATACACATGTTAATCTATTTTCATAATAAATTTGGGCATTGATGAAGCATATCTATTCTTCTAGGTTTAAATTGTTTGTCAAAGCAACACATAACACATGCAGCGCTTCGTTGATTTTGTTCGACGACGTGGTTATTCCACTCATAAAAAAATCAGCATATGAATTGCTTGAGCAACAAGTTCTGGTACTTTCATTTTCTCTTTTTCTAATTACCGGTCTTCATTATCATTGATTTACTTTGTACGTAATATAAGGATAGGCTTTAATCCTCTCTAATAATATAGTTTAATTGTTTCGGCGAAACACCTCAAGAACTGCTTGATCTAGGTGGTCGTAATTATGTTTTCAAGATCATGGTTAAACATGAGGCAAAGCATAACCAATCTTCTACATACAAAATGATAAGTCTTACTGATGTTCTCAATGTTATTCAAAGTTTCTTTGAAAGTGCTTCTACTTTGGTAAGTATGCAAAACAAGTGAAATTTAAATATGATCCATTCATATATTCAATTCTTATTATTTGCTTTTGTTTGTTGCTTTTAGAATGATATTGAACAAGAAATAATCACTGTCTCTGGAAATTCAGTGGGGACTTCAATCGGGACCACAACTCAGGTTGTAAACTCAATTTATCACTAATTCACATCCCTTTACTATTACTTATTTTTATCTTTTCTTGCAGGCTGAAATTAACTTTGTTGATGTGGATAACTTAGACAACAATGAAGACAACGCTTATTACATTTCCACGCCAAAGCCTATAACTAAAAGATTTTTGGCAACATCTAAACATGTTCAACAATCATCAACGAAGCCTTAACTAATGTCCAAGGCTCAGATTAAGAAGGAAAAAAAAAGATTATACTTAAAGCTATCGTCTCTCTTATTTTACTATGTTAGGAGTTAGGATTTAGGATTATCACTTTTTCTTAGGACTTAGGATTTCAGATGTTAGGAGTTAGTATTATCACCTTTTTCATCACATTTAGGTTTATCACTTTTCAATTTGCGTTTTTCTTTTTTGTCTTAAACCATGTTAAATTTCAGATATTTATTTCATTGTTTAGAATGTCACTCCATGATAGTCATGATCTAACAAACATACTCTTCAATGTTTCGTGTTAAAAGCTTTGGTGAAACATACCAATAATTAATCTATTTAGTTGCAGAAGCAGTCCAAGAATGTGGTATCAAAAATACAAAAGTGTGAAAAGTAGTGGGCATCGATCAAACCTACTTATTTCTTTCTTAATTTGTCGACTGAAATTATTTGTCTGGGTCTGAATAAATTATGATTGAATAACTATATTTCCACTATTTTAAAAGCTCCAAAGTGGTTTTTTTACGTTTTTCATATTCATGTGTATACACATGTTATTCTATTTTCATATATATATAATTATTTGTCAATGGTTTTCTTATTTGAGAATCTTCTTACTAAGATCTAAATCTGGAAACGCAAATATAACTAAACTATTTGTCAATGGTTTTCTTATTATATAACAGTCTAAGACGTATCTTCAATGAACCATTTTCTCAAACAATATATGTTCCACTCTCAAACATATATTATTTTTGATCATGGCTAACAAGACAATATAATAAGAAAACTATTTTATATACATGTTGATAATATGGTCCATGATGTAAGAAACTCTATGTCGTCCGTATAAAGATACGTGTTAAAATAGAAATGAAAAAAAAAATACAACCACTATACATCTCAGACCCCACGATCTCAATATCTATTTTTCATTGTTCCAATATCTCAATATCTCAATAACTTTTACAATAGACTGTTATCATCTTCTACCGACGGATCATGCCAAGTGTTTCTCCACCATTTCCTCCTTCATAGGTTTTAACTTCTGTCAAAATTCCATATTTATTGATCCTCTACTCTTGCCATCATCCTGAAATTGATTTGTATTAAACAAAACTCTTTATCATCGAAGGCAAGAAAAAATGCAATCATCAATAGTAAAGAAAAGAAGGGTGGAGAGGATGGCTATTCGTTCCAAGAAGAAAAACAATCAAACAGAAAATCAGGGTAATACTAAATAAAAAAAACTATTAATCTATCTCATTTCTGAAAACCAATGGTTGCTTTAACGTTTTTTCTATCTTATAGATAAAGAAAACGTTCCTCCTAGTTCTGAAGCTAACTCCATATCACCAATGCAACCAAAGAGAGTTTCACCTAATAGCTTGAGTGATATTACAAATGGTATCCACAATTACTAAGAGTATATTTAATGTCTTGGCTAATATTGTAATTTCACAGCTATTTATTTAAAATGTTTTCGGTAGAATGTGAATCTCCAAGGATAAAACGGATGTGTGTTATAAAGGAGACTAAAGAGAAAAGAAAGAAAGGAGAATCATGTAAGAATGTTGTTCAAAACTAGAATCATGTCAAAACTTAGTTTACAACAAGAATCATGGAAATCATACCTTATTTTCAGCTTCAGCTCCAAGTACTAACTTGGACCAAAAGTTGGACGAGACGACACAGAACGGCAAGGGCAAGGGCAACAGATTTCCATGTACTGCAACAAGTAGAAGGAAAACAAACGTGCATAAGGAACCATATATGCAAGAATCAAGACAAGATAATTACAAAGAAGCTCCATCTAAAGGTACATACTTTTCAGCATCATCTGATCCTAACTAATAAATTTTTCAGAGTTTAACTATAATGTTATTTGTTCTTTTCAGACCATGCATCATCGTCACGTTCACATAATTCACTATATAACACTGACGAGTATGATGACAATGGGGATGCATCTACAACTGTGAACATTGTGGAGCTTTAATGTGGTATAACGAACGCATAGAAGAGTGGCGCGTGAAATCTTATCCAAATTTGCAGATGGAGTGCTTTAAAGCTTTAGTTGCAATTCTCGCTATCTACAATCTCAATTACTATTAAGAAGTGTTTTGTTGTTTAGTCAATCAAACAAGCTTAAAATCTTATGTAATTATTGTTTTTCTTTTAACAGACAGCTTATTACGATGGCACGTATTTTATTCAATATGTTTTTCTAAAAAACATATTATCCATGGTAAGATTTTATCAACACATATTTTACATAACCTTATAAAAAGAAACCATACCTTCCACTCATAATTGCAACATAGTCGTCTTCTTCATGGTGAAAGTTGTTAACCTCGGTTTGAAAATCGATGGTTTGACTTATAAGATTCGTTCCTCCCTATCCTGTTATTTAGAAATTAAAAAAAATTGTAAATTCTCTATATTTACAAACTGTAAACTCCCTATTAGCAAATCATTAAGTAGTTGTTTGGTTTACCAAGGATATTGTCAAAAAAGAATTTATAATAAAAGTCCAATATGATTGGAAATAAGAGCTACACAATACTAAGTCCATCTTTTGAGAGCAACACATGGTTTCAAAGCAGTCGCTTGCCAATGTAATAAACAATATCAATTTGCCATTTGAGCGATCAAAAGGGTATTGACTCGAAATAGACAATAGCCTATTGTCTCTACGACCAATGAGTTAATTCATTTGGAACCTAAATTGAAGAAGCATATAAAAGCTAATCACTTGGTAAAACCCAAATTTTCAAAATTTCCTTGACCATTACCCGACATTTCCATCATCAGAAAAAGACAAACATCTTGAAAAGAATAAATTTCCGAAAACTTAACTCTATTTTTGCGATCGGAGATGGAGACGGAGGAGACGGAGATCGGAGACGGAGACACCGAAATTGAAGAGACAGGAATCATATGAGAAGATTAACACGATTTGGTGAGGATATTAACGCAAATTATAGGATGAACAATCAGAAAAAAGAGAACTCGAAGACATTATTTTTTGTGAATGAGCTGAAAAAAGAGTCGGCTATTATTCTGATATCTCTAAGAAATTTGTTGGCTGTTTCTGGTACTTTTTAATTTTTCTTTTTAATAAACTGATATAATAGCCCAACAAAAATTGGAAATTAAAATAAAATAGATCCAAACTGTTAAAATAAGGCCGTGCAACGCACCGGCCGAAGACACTAGTTTCTCATAAGAGAAAAGTTCACTAAACGATCTTGGTAACAAAATTTGGAAGATAATGTAAGAAAAATTTGTTAGTGGAAATTTAATCTAATTAGATCTTTAGGAATTGAAATATCTGGATTTTTCTGATGTATTTTCTCACTATTTTAAGACCAGCTGAAAGTTTTTGTTTTCTTCTCCATATGAAAGATTTGTCTAGTCTACAAAAATGAAAAAAATGTTATAAGAAAAGAAAAAACATTATGGATTATAATGAGGATTAAGATATACGGATGTTAATTTAGATAGGTGATTATAAAAACACAGAATCTCAAACATAAAAATTAAAATTAAAATGAAGAACAAAGATTATCTTCCCGTCCTGCCCCACCCACGACGTCTTCCCTTCTCCGTTGTTCGCTTTCCTACTTGACAGAATTAAATAGATATAGATTGGTGAATAAACCACAAAAGACTAAAACTTTACGGATAGAAAATCAAGCAAACACGAACTTGTGGCATGCTCATGATCGTGATGATGATGATCATGGTCGTGTTTGTGTCATTGCTAGAGGCGAGCAAAGTTTGGAATGAAATAAGAAAAATATTTGTTTGATGAATCTAGTAGTTGAGTAAAGTAAAGATTGGTATTTATAGAGAAGGTAGACGTCTTGGATTATGGTTTAGATGATATGAGAATATCTTGGTAAGCACGTAGAAAATCAAAGATACTAATAAGGAAAATGGTTATCATAATGAATGATAGTAATAACTAAGCAAAAATTAGGAAATTGAGAGATAACAAACTTGATCTCTAGAAGATTGATAGTGATTATGTTTAAGCAACGTTAGTTTCTAGAATATGTCATAGAATATATAAAGAAAATGCCATTAATTTGTTTCTTATTTCAGTTAATTAAACGACTCAATATGGAGGCAAATATCCGAAATTAAAGGCAAATATCCGATTCAATATTTTTGGGGCAAATGAATTAAATTGACCCGACCCAACTAATGGCATTCTTTGTAAATACTTACTCTAGGATTTATTTGCTAAAATAACTGCAAAAATGTATTTGTAAATTGATACATACGATGGTTTTTGCAACACGCCAGGTGAAGGATCATTGTTAGACGGAGTGTTTTCTGCCATCACCGTTTGCGACATAATGTGAGAAAACGGCGGTGGATCTGTCGTAGCTGCATGATTGAGAACCACGATATCGAAACCCTCGATTGCCTTCAGAATAGCCTCCTGCCACGTCAGCATTTTTTTCTTTTTTTAATCAGCCCTGTATTAAGCACAACAAACCTAACATGCATGCGTTACTTCATAAATATGGCTGATTTATGTAGTCGGATGCAATTTTTCCACAAATCAACATATATATATATATATTATAAATTTTAATTTACAAGAAAAAATGTGTTCTAAATGATCCTATCTAGCTAATAAGCTTAATGAATCACAATGTTAAAATTTCACGATCGTATAGTAGTAGTACCTTAATAATGATTTGCTGTTACTAAACTGTTTGAAAATGTTCGCCCGAGTTCCTTCTCTGAGAATATTAATTATTATTTCAAGTTAATTATTTCAAGTTTTATAAATGATTATTACAGGATCATCAAAACTTCAAAATCATGTTTGGGAGTGATGGGTTCGAAGCACGTTGAGAGGGATCTTTTCTCCAAAAAAGATGATTTTAATCTGGTGTGGGTTCCGCCTTTGGGATATATTGGGCTTTTGGGATTAAACTTCAAGATATTCAAAAAGAAAAAAAAACTTCAACATCATGATAATGTATCAGGTATATTTATATATGGTCATTAATTGATAATGGCTGAAAATTTTATTTGTTGTTGTAGTTTAGCTGCTCTAACCTCTAATTAATTAAGTAATTTTATCTTGAGTCTTCTCTTATTATTACGTTTCGTAATCCATGTACTACTTCTCATATGCCCTACTCTATTTTTAAGGGGCATGAACAATGAAATTAATTTATTTTTATCGGACAAATAAGAATCAAAATTTGGTTGTCTTTTCAAACCGTCGTTTTTAAAAAAATTGGTAAAATTGTACCTCTGGATTAAAGACTGTTAACTTTGTTAATAGAGATCTAACTGCGGTTAAAATTTAACCCATGGTATTTACGTGTATATATACAATCTTGTTTCACAATTTTACGAATCTTAGTCTTAGTCAGGTGGTTTTATGAAGTTTGAGAACCCAAGATTCGTAAAACCACCTGACTAAGACCAAGATTCATAAATTTAACCCATGGTATTTACCACAACATTTTATATTAAAAAATCATCCACTTGTTTATCATCTCAAATTTGTACTATCAACTAATATTTTTCATATTATTCTCTATTGTTGTACTTATGTTTTGCTTATCTCTTCTATATTTGTTAGATATTTTTTTTCTTAGTTCATTTGTCAAAAAAACAGATTCTAATAAATTGCTACCATATTGTGACTTTCATATTTAGAAGCAGAACAATTAAAGAAATAAATGTGTTAGGACATTAAAATGAGTAGATATTTGTTAATGATTTGGTGTAAAAATATTTATTCTAAAAATGGAGTTTAGAATAGAATTAAATGATATTAGTTTCGTTATCTAAATGGTCAATATAAGCAACATAATTTAGGGTACCAAAAACTTTAGAAATAAATAAAACCAAACTATGAATTATGTTAGTTTCACAATCCTATCGAAAGATAACCATGTCAGTTATTTTATATATCCCATGCAAGAATCAAATTCTGACGAGGGGAGCGCTTGAGTTATAAGCACGTCTCTCTCATCTCTCCTCTTTTCTTATTCTGATTACATAAAAGATCTAAATGAAATCCAAAAAAAGAGACAAGATGTTGTAAAATATAACGTATAACAAATAATATTATTATATTTTATATGTATATGAGGGCGAGACGTAAGAGAAATGGAGAATGAAGTAAGATTTTTATTATATTATTTTTCACTTCTTCTACATTTCACAATGAAACAAAGTAGATATATATATATAGTTGGGGAAAATTTGGGGAGTAAGTGTCTTAATGAGAAAGTGACTTGGTGAGCAAGACTTACAAGGATAAGATGAGGTCATATGAGCCAATCTAAAGATGGATAATCATCCACGTTTTCTTACACTCCCTCTTGAGTATCCATCACTTTTGATGAGTTACGTACTACCTCGTTAAAAACTTTATCATGGAAAAACCTATTAGAATAAAAACCATGACAAGAGAAAAAGAGGAAAGTGACGCTAACTTCTCCTCAAAAAGACTTCACAGGTCTCGTAGATGACGCATTCCAATACTTTAAACATACTTTTTAATGTGGAAGTTGGAAGTGCCTTTGTGGATAAATCTGTTGCATTGTCACTTGATCGAAGATATTGAACATCGACTTCTTTGTTCTTCTCGAGTTCTAGAGTGTAGGAGAAAATTTTTGGAGGGATATGTTTCGTTCGATCACTCTTGATATAACCTTATTTGATTTGAAAAACGCATGCATCATTATCTTCATACAATCTATTTGACTCTCTTTTGATGACTAATCCATTTTTTTTT
>Ga0041059_1003591_pt1 | contig 10443 bp, 11 predicted proteins | sample AraColnosormetaG_FD_56232 | JGI IMG/M metagenome (GOLD analysis project Ga0041059, IMG submission 56232) | Arabidopsis roots microbial communities from North Carolina, USA - Col MF nosort | ecosystem: Host-associated > Plants > Roots > Unclassified | place: USA: North Carolina | collected... | reverse complement strand
TTTTTTTTTTTTTGGTATAACAATCTTGTCCCTATTTTTGCTTCTTCCTCAATGGGACAAATTTCACTTTCCTTCCATCAACTATGCGCACTTTCGCTGTTCTAGCCATTGAGATAATATCTCGGCCCACGTATTCCTCATCCTCGTCATCAGAAATCACAACAACCTCATCGTCAGGTCCCGGACCAACGTTACGTTTCTCCGGGACAAACGAAGTGTCTTTCGATGGAACTTCATTGTTTTTCTCCTCCACGGGCAAGGGACTCTCTTCCGTTTCCTGAAACTCTTTCAAGTTCTCTAATGCTGGCAAATCAGAAAAAATGAGACTCTCCGCCTTTCGTTTTCTTGTGTCCACTTCACCTTCGCTACCCTCTCCGCAAAGAGGAACACCATCGGTTATGTCACCGGTTTGGTCTTCGATTACAAGGTTGTCCTCGCTGGAAATAGACTTATCGTACTTCGCCTTAGAGGTTGGATCAGACAGAAACGACCAAGCTAACGAGGCTTTAACACGAGCTTCCTGGCAAAACGGGAAAGGATTGTTACTCGAGTTCAAGAGATTCATCAACTTCTCGAAGTCCTCCCCTACAATCGGTCCCGGCTGTTTCATTCGAATGATGCCGTACCAATCAGTCGCCCCGTTGGGAAGCGGGGTCTCTGCGGCCGAGAGAACATCCGAGATAGCTGCCGCTTTCTCAAACGTATCTAGCCGTTCACTGATTACTGCCTTGTTCGTGTTGACGATGTCTCGAACTCCCCTAAAATCTCCAAACCGTAGAAGTAAATGGCACGTTCTTATAGCTTCATCGTCGGGTGTTGTAAGGTGTAAAGCTCTTTCTCCGGATGACATGATGACGAACAATGTTAACCGTGAAGGCTCTGGCGATGGAGACAAGAGAGAGAGACAGAGAGGTGGTTTGGTGTTTTAGACTTAGATATGATAGTTTTGTGATAAAAGTTTTGGAGAGGGACACAATATGTTTTTATACTGAATATGTGAGAAAAGATTAAAGAGTGATTTAATAGTTTGTTGAAGGGAATTAATGCAAGAAATCTAGTCTTACACACCAATTAACATGTATCTATTTCAGATGTTTGTGATTAGATTGACTCTCAGTTTTTATTTCTATTAATTTTTTGAATTACCGTTTATTTCGCACCAAATACCGTTGGCTGTTACTTTTCAAAATATATATCTATACGAAATTGCTTTAGTTTTCAGAATTTTTTATTTTACTCAGTTAAAAAGATACTATACTATGTTTCTAATAAAAATATAGACTGTAATTAATATGGTAATTATATTTTAAAATTTTGAAATATCGTTGACCGTTATTGTTCTATTTGTTGAAATATCTTTCTATACATTGCATAGTCAAAAATATTTTAAAATTTTGACCAAAATGATATTTCTAATAACAAAATTAAATTATTCTTGAATAACAAAACTTGGTAATAAGTATTAAAATTGGTCATAAGTTTCATATTTGTAAGAATATCAGGTATGATTTCTCTCTTTTAATTTTTTTCCTATTTATATATATTGGGTGTTCATATCTATAATTTTGTTACTACTAAGAGTGTAAATTTCAATTATTTATTTATTTATTATTATTATTTTTGTTTTGATCAAAATCAATTATTTATTTTTATTAATGCACTTTAAATGGTAAAAATCCTATTTATAAATCTTTCTATCTTATGTTTCTTGTTTTTTAGTGGTCCAATGTATCTAAGATAGTCAAAACAATCAATATATGTCTACTTCTGGATTTCTATATTTTCTAAAAGTTGCATTTGCATATATAGAAAAGTATGACCTTGGAATCTGTAAACTTGGCCAATATACAGCTAAGCAAATAGTCTTTTTTTGCTAAGAAGCTAAGCAAATTATCATTATCTACAATTACTATAAGTCTATAACTGTATACACAAATTTGTTTAAAATTATGCTAAAAAAGGTCATAATTTTAAAACTTGCACCCTCTTTGTTGACTACCTTAATCATTTACCCAAAAAATAAAATCCGTTTGTATCGAAATATAGAAAAAAAAAGAAAAAAAACCCAAAAATTTCGATATACTCTATATCTTCAAAAGCCCAATGAAAACATAATCCAGATCCAATGAAAAAGTCCATTAAAGCCCAACGTGAACTAATGAAATTTCACTGAAATGACCATGTTAATTTAATACAACTCCTAAGAATTTAATTAATTCAACGAAAACATAATTTATTATTGGGCTTATAACAAGTTTCAAGCCCAATTAAAACAGTCCAATAAGACAGTGTATCTACCATAAACCCTACCACACATGATCGCTCCCTTATTTTCGCACCAATTCACTTGACATTTTCTGTTTCCCTCAACAATTTTCCCGGGAAAGAAAAAAAAAACTTTAGTGAAGAAACAAAAAAAAACAGAAAGATCTCAACTTTTTTCAACCCAAATCTTCAAATCTGGAGGAACGAAACAGTAAGAGATTGAAATCAAACATGGAAGAAGATGAATCAACAACACCGAAGAAGAAGTCAGATTCTCAGCTGAATCTTCCACCGTCGATGAATCGTCCGACGGTGTCACTCGAGTCACGAATCAACCGTTTAATCGATTCGAATCATTATCACTCTCCTTCGAAACCTATTTACTCAGATAGGTTTATTCCAAGTAGATCTGGTTCCAATTTCGCGCTTTTCGATTTGGCATCTTCTTCGCCGAATAAGAAAGATGGGAAAGAAGATGGGGCTGGTTCTTATGCGAGTCTTTTGAAAACGGCGCTTTTTGGTCCGGTGACGCCGGAGAAAAGTGATGTTGTTAATGGGTTTTCTCCGTCGGGGAATATTTTTAGGTTTAAGACGGAAACGCAGAGGTCTTTGAATTTGTATCCGCCTTTTGATTCTGATGTGGTTAGTGGTGTTAGCCCTAGTCCTGTTAAGTCGCCGAGGAAGATTCTTAGGTCTCCTTATAAGGTCAGTGTTTGTTTTTGATCTTCGGGGGTTTCTTTGTGGAGTTGAAATTAGGGTTTGTAGATTGTGTTTTCTTGGATTGATTTGTGTATTGTTTGGTAGATTTAGGTTTTTGAGAGTTGTGATTCTTGATTGTGTTTGTCACATTTCATCTATTTGGTGCATTTATGTATGGAACTTCTTTGCTAGTGTGGGCTGGATTGTTTTTGAAAACTGTCTAGTTGTTGTTGCATTTTTCCTACTCTTTATCCAGTTTGATTAGAAATGTTTGTCCTTTTTGTCGCATTTGTCCTGTGGATGAGTGGAAAAGCTTCTTTTTGTTTTTAGGTATTGGATGCGCCGGCTCTGCAAGATGATTTTTACTTGAATCTCGTGGATTGGTCGGCACAAAATGTTCTTGCAGTGGGATTAGGGAACTGCGTGTATTTGTGGAATGCTTGTAGTAGCAAGGTGAGCTCTTTTTCTTCCTGAATTGTAATTTCTGTATCTCATTCCTATCTTAGATAGTGTCTTTTGTGATGGAAATCTCTTTCTGCTATTTGCAGGTAACTAAGTTATGCGATCTTGGGGTCGATGAAACTGTTTGCTCAGTTGGTTGGGCACTACGTGGAACACATTTGGCTATTGGAACTAGTAGCGGAACAGTACAGGTTAGATAATCAAGATTGTTTTGGCTATCTGAGTTTATACATGCCTTTATATATAGTACCTCTTGACTCCTTGAATCGGGAAGGAATCTTTTCGGAAACTAGGTTGAATTAGACTTTTGAGGATGTTGCTTTTGCAAATGTTATTTCACTGGAATGCACTTGCTAGCTTACTTCACCGAATCATATTGACTGCATTAACTTGATCGTTGGTTGTTAAGATGGATATTTGTCTTAACAACCAACGATCAAGTTAATGCAGCCAATCTGATCTTCTTATTAAGGTGTCATGATCTTCTTATGGAGAACTTACGTTTACTGATTTCTTTTAATAGATATGGGATGTGTTACGATGCAAGAATATTAGAACAATGGAAGGTCATCGGCTAAGAGTTGGAGCCTTGGCATGGAGCTCATCTGTTCTGTCTTCAGGTAGTAGAGACAAGAGCATACTTCAGAGAGACATTCGTACTCAAGAAGATCATGTCAGTAAACTTAAAGGTCACAAATCCGAAATCTGTGGACTCAAATGGTCTTCGGACAATCGCGAGCTAGCATCAGGTGGAAACGACAATAAGGTAAATATATAATCATCATTCTGTGTCTGAAGTTAACATGAATTTTCAAGCATATGTAATGATTCTAGGATCTTGCAGCTGTTTGTATGGAACCAACATTCAACACAACCGGTTTTGAGATTCTGTGAACACGCCGCAGCAGTGAAAGCCATTGCGTGGTCTCCACATCATTTTGGACTTCTTGCTTCTGGTGGTGGCACTGCTGATAGATGTATCCGTTTCTGGAACACAACGACAAACACTCATTTAAATTGCGTAGATACCAACAGCCAGGTAAATCCGGTTATGCTAACTTATAAACATCTGAGATTTCACATTGTGGTTTTATAGCTGCATAATCTTCTTTCCACACGCAGGTGTGTAATTTGGTATGGTCTAAGAACGTGAATGAGCTTGTGAGCACACACGGGTATTCCCAGAACCAAATCATCGTCTGGAAATATCCAACCATGTCTAAAGTAAGAATTCTTTGCTCTTACTTCGGTTTTTTTATTGGTTGCTGAATTTTGGGATTTTGATGAGAACCTGTTCTGTTATAGTTGGCAACTCTCACTGGTCACTCGTACCGCGTTCTGTACCTTGCGGTGTCACCGGATGGACAGGTTACTTTTTTTCTTTCTCTCGTTGCTCATTCTTCTAATCATCATCTTATATTTTTGCCTACTTTCTTATAACACTTGCATCAACACACTTTTCTTGTATTTGTTGCAGACAATTGTGACAGGAGCAGGAGATGAAACCTTGAGATTCTGGAATGTCTTCCCTTCTCCGAAATCTCAGGTAAAGAACCCGAAGCATATTCGCCATTTCTAATCCTCAAATTCTTTGAAAATGAACAATGTATAACACACAACATTCTCTTTTTCTTTTTATTTTTTTTCTATTCTCAGAGCAGGGAGAGCGAAATCGGGGCATTATCTTTTGGTAGAACAACAATCCGGTGACATCTTGAGTCTTGACATGATTCTCGAAATCAGGGGGAGAGGAAGAAGAAGCAAAACTCAGCCAGATTAGTTGGTCGTCCTAACCAAACCTCCGAGAGATTGTGTGAAGTCTTTCTCGTGAGAATGCAAAGATGAGAAAGAATAAATTAGTGGCAACAGATCAAACCTAAGTTTTATGAGTTTTGTGTGATCTGCGTTTCATTAGATTTTCTTCTTATAGTTAGTTGTACAGATTGGATTTTAATTGTAAATATAATATTTTCTGAAACTTTTAATTACACCAAAGAAAAATGTACGATGTAGATTTTATCCTTGACCCAGAGTGAAAAGGTTCTAAAGATCATAATGCTTTTGGGACACTTAATTAACTTTCTCACTTAACCTATGTTCAAATTTCTTTTAAAAATTTCACCAAATTGTGTTGTGTTGAAGTAAAATGTTATATGGTCGACATGGATCAACTTCTCTCGATTATCTCCCTGCATTTTCCACGCGGACGTGGTCCCAGTGACCGTAACACACCATGCAGAACCAAATAAAGTTTGATTCATTAGAAACATACAGAATCATCTCAGACATTTAGAGATCTGCTAACAAAATATAAATGACTAAATTAAATTATGACTACGGTGGCGAAATACTACATAGGGCATCAGGAGGTAAGGTATTTTCGTGTGGATTGACCAAAGTATTTTAATTACTCATTCACATAAAGGGGATTTTGCACCATACAAAGTTTTGGAACTGTAAACCAAATTCTTGTGTTTCATTTAACAAAATTTTCATGTGTCGTGTCGTGTCGTGATCAGTTGGTGGGACAAAAAAAATAAGGACTAGTCTTTGCCTCGCCAAATAATTTCGCCCCCACGTTTTTAATACAAACAATCAGGTGTCTTGTTTGTTTCTTCTAATTATTATAAAAGACCGAGTCACCTTCTGTTCAAAAGTGAAAAAAAAATAGGAAAATAAATTTACGTTGCACTTCTATACGGACATTGTTGTAAGAAATGACTCGACCCACCACCATGAATTATCAGCATACTGATTCAGAATCTAGTTGTTTTGTTGATCATTCACTATGTCCTTTACGGCTTTACCACATCATTGCACTTGATAATGTGACATTATCTCAACGACCATTTGATGATTTTGATTATACATCGAAAGATATGTGCTACTATTTTCTTTTACTTCGCTTATACATGTACTTGGTCAATAGATTCCCTCCGGCTATAGCTACATTATTATCCTCTTCACCATGGCTGCAGCCATGAGAATGAGACCAGGGGATCGTGCTGACCGTCGGAAAACAACAGCTGCACTTATCAAAGCAAGGCGGTTCCGGTAAGATTTCACACGTGGGAGTCTTACAACCATCGTGCGAGGTGGCCTCGCATAGCCGACCCCAACATTCGACCTTGTTGAACTTGGGGATGTTGGAATGGAAATACACCCAAACAAAAGCTTCATGTAGCTCAGGATAATTGTTTAACATGTTCTCATCTCCATGAACAAAAGCTTTTAACACCTATAAAATAATTCAATTGGTCACATATATATAATTAAAAGACCACTAAACTGTTACAAGTCATATGGAATATCAAATTTTATATCCTATGATGGATCAAAATCCTATACTGAAATCTTAACTAATCCTTAAAAGTTTGTGTTTGCTATGAAAAAATTATATCCAACAGAAATTGATTCATTACTTTAGACGAGAAGTCGATAACCACTAGAATATAGTTACTTGGTTAAAAAAAAATTACCATGGGTAACTCCTTGCAAAATATGAAGTAACGAAGTTCCGCAATGAGATCCAAAAGAAAATGATCACCGCTAATGTGACAATGAACGTGAAGCGACATGTTACTTTTCACCTTCCTCCATTCGGCAACTACTTCGTCTCGGTACAACCTGTTTGCCCATCCTTGTAGCTGATCCAACCATGGGTTAAAAACTTACTCAGGTTTGGTAAAAATCTAAATTCTAAATCCATGTCTTTACATGTGTTAAATTGTGGAGAGGTAATGGATAACTAATTACCTGAGAGTTATTGATCGAGTGAGAAATAGCTAAAGTTAACTTAGCGGTGATGTCACTATGAGTGAAAGTGTAAGTTCTTGGAAGATTCGGTGGATGCTTCTTCTCATCAACTCCTAAGAACTTGACATTCAGTTTAGAAGCTTCGAAAATCGCCTGTCCGAATAGTCTTGCAACCTTCACCATTTCAAAACAAAATGAAAAATAACGCTAACATTTGATTTCAGATAAAACATATCTCTTTAAGAAACAGAGTTTTGAAAACATTTCTCAGGTAAAAGATTTAGATTTTTTACAGGAAACATAGATTGCTTCTTCCTCTTGGAACTTCTAGTAGTTGAAGGGATTGAGCTACTTCTCTCTTTGTCTGAAAAATCTGGTTTCAAGTTTGCTGGGAGCAACAAGCTTGCCATCAAGCTACACATCTCTCTATCACTCTCTTACAACTCTAACAAAGAGAGATATTTTCCAAAAGTAGATGTCTTTTAATTTCATGACTTAATCCCAAATCCTACTATTTATCTTGTGTCGATTATTCATACAATAAAAAGACATGTATAACACGTGGATGGGTAACTAATCACCTTATAAAACTAATATATAAGGAATTTGTAAAATACTGAAACTTATGTTATACAATTGTCACTCCCTATTAACACCGACCAAATAGATTTTCATGCTCCTTCTAACATTCCTAACCACCAAAGAAAAAGAAAAAACACATTTACATTAGATCTATCCCTTTGATTTCCCAGGGTTAGGTATTTCCAACAGGCCATCCGCAACATTCTCATCCGCTGCGGTATGTTGATAATGACGATGAGACCACGGAATCGTGCTAACCGTCGGAAAGCAACACTTGCACTCATCAGGACAAGGTAGCTCCGGTAGAGTTTCACTCTTCTTGTGGGTCCTTCCGTCGTGCTGGTGCTGCGACATGGCCTCCCAAAGCGGTCCCCAACATTCGACCTTGTTGTACTCCGGGATGTTGGAATGGAAATAAACCCAAACAGGAGATTCTTGTAGCTCGGGGTGATTATTTAACAAATACTCATCTCCATGGGCAAAAGCTTCCAGTACCTATAAATCAATAGGTCCAATATACTCAATCAATCGTGGTATTACTATTACATATCATATACAATATAAATATATCTGTTATTAGCCAAGAATTCCAGACAGACATCTTGGAGTCTATGCTTGCTCCATACAAGTTAAAAATTATCTACAATATATTTTTGTAATATATTTCCTAATTAACATGACAATAAACCACTAGACTATTACTCAAAAAAGCTTGCACAAAAGTAACTTACCACAGGTAATTCTTTGCAAAAGATGTAGTACCGAAGCTTCGCGATGAGATTCAAGAAGAAGTGGCCTCCGCTAATGTGGCAATGAACATGAAGCGACATTTTACCTTTCACTTTCTTCCACTCGCCCACTACTTCGTCCCGGAACAATTTATTTGCCCATCCTTGCAACTGGTGAAAGCAAGAACCGAAAACGTTACATCACTTTTACGCAACCCTAAATCCTAAACGTTGCAACTGTACGGTTTATAATTTTACCTGAGAGTTATTAATGGATTGAGATATAGCTAAAGTTAATTTAGCGGTTATGTCACTGTGAGTAAGAGTGTAAGTTCTTGGAAGTTTTGCTGGATGCTTCTTCTCATCAACTCCTAAGAATAACACTTTCAATTTGGAGGCTTCAAAAATCGCCGGTCCAAACAATCTTGCAACCTTTATATCCATTCAAAACAAAGAAATATCAAACCTTTAATATGATCCATCAAATTTCAGATTCAAACAAGGCGCAACATAGAGACAAACCCTAAAAACAGAGTATACAAACTAAAGTAATGGAACTTATTATTGTTTCTAATAATTTCCAGAAATAGTAACAGATATTCATGGAAACGAACATAAATCAAACAAGTAATGAAATTATTAACAAATATAGTAACTTTGAAAACAGAGTGTAGAGGAAAAAGATTTGAGAATCTTACAGGAACAATAGATCGGTTCTTCATCTTAGATCTTCTAGTGGTGACACAGAGTGAGCTAGTGCTCAGTTTCTCTGGAAAAACTGGTTTCATCTTCGATGGTAGTAACAGATTTGTAGCCAAACTACACATCTTTGCTTGTTCTCAAAAATATCCGAAATTTACAGAAACAAGATTGAAGAATTTAATAACTAAATACAGAGACCCTTTTTGCAAGAACTCTCTCTAATCAAGATCTCGCGTTATTCTTGCGTGTTCGTAATCAAAACTTGTAACTTTGAAACCCACGAAATATCAAGCTTGCTTTCGCTTTCGGTTTACTTTTTCTTTCTTTCTCTTTTTTGTTGCGTGTTGGGTTAGATAACTATATATACGGGTTTAAACGAAGGTTGGTTCTATTTCTAGACTTCTTCTCAGTTCTTCAAAGATCTCTTTGAACAGGTGAGACTGAGAGTGCCACGAGGACGTGGTGTTCAGCTTCTTCACTGCATGAGCTTAGCATGTGTCGTGAGATTAAGGTTCACACGTGGCTTTAATTGCGGTTATAGTTCGGTTTTTGGATAACTGTTCACCGTTTACGAACATGATAAGTAGTCCGGTTTTAGCCAAAATGTTACTTTTTGCCATTACCTTAAATGTTATCCGTATGCTCCGGTTTTGACTGGTTTAAACGTTAATTATCGGTTATTTCTGGTATGAATCGGTTAATTTCTCAAAAATACATTGAATTAATTGAGTTAACAATGATTGATCCAACTCGATTAACTTATCTATTTGCAAGTAATAAAATATTACTACAGTAGAATTTTTTAAAATTAATATTCTATAAAGTTAATAAACGTTATAAATGAATAAATTTTATTGGTTTTAAGTTAGATTAATGTAAAAATTAACTGATATTGATAAAATAATAATATAATAATTTTATTTTATTTTAATGTAAAAGTATAGTTTATAATATTATAATTAATAATAATTTGTACTATTGATAAAAAAATGAGGGGTAGCAAATTGTAGAAATATCTAAACTAATTTACTAAACAAATCTGTTTGCTCATTTATTTTTATTTTAAAAAGAGTCACGCTATTGTTGTAAAAAAGTAGTAGAAAAAGTAATTTTGCAAATCTCTTAATATTTTTCACATTTTTAATTTAGTTTTAAAAATAAAAAGCTAACTATTATAATATATACTAGATTTTAATCCGCGATACACCGTGGAGACAATTTTTTTTTTTTAAATTAGTATATATAAAAT
>Ga0041059_1003590_pt1 | contig 10444 bp, 5 predicted proteins | sample AraColnosormetaG_FD_56232 | JGI IMG/M metagenome (GOLD analysis project Ga0041059, IMG submission 56232) | Arabidopsis roots microbial communities from North Carolina, USA - Col MF nosort | ecosystem: Host-associated > Plants > Roots > Unclassified | place: USA: North Carolina | collected 2013-09-02 | reverse complement strand
TTTTTTTTTTTGTCAGAAGTATATTTTAATAGATTAATGAAACTAATTATTTTAAAAGACTGGTCCAATGTTTTTGGAGGTCCCATCCAAATTAAGATTCTCTAAAAACTGGCAACAAAATATGATCTGAAAATGTGGTTTCTTTTATAATGGCATGGATTAGGCATCTCTCATGTATGTATAACCACAACTATTTCTAAAAAAATTTTGATGACAAAGAGATATTTACTTGATGTCACTAGATTTGGGATTCATGACCTAAAAGTCCAATTTTGTTGGATTATTGATGTTTGTGTAAAACACTTTCAAATCAATCAAATAATATTAGTTGACAATGTTCTTTTTTGCCTTCTAATAAAATTAAAAAATTTGCCAAAAATAATACTTGAGAAAAATATCACATATTTTCTACTGAGAAAAGTCTGAATCCTTTTTAATTAAGATTACCAAAAAGTTTTAGGCCTTTAATTCGTAATCCTTTCGGATTAGAAATATCTTTCTAAACCAATTATCCCGAAAATATATGTGTATGAGGTGTATTTCAAAGAAGACTTTCCAAAATATATATGCTATTTTGTTGGTGAACATACGCATCATGTTTTCTCTTTGCAGGTGAGAACAAAAATCTCACGAGCATTTACCTAAATTAAAATAATAAAAACAAAAAAAATGTCACGATTAGAATGCACATGCAGTTCGTATTATCTTTTCATAAGCAAGCTATAACTTAAATTCTTTGATTTGATATGTCTCTTGTTTTCGTTAGCAAAAACATAAAACACAAAAATTAATCATTTAGGGGATGGGTTTGACAATATCCCAAATTTATCACAAACATAAACTTTTGTTTCTTATGGGATTTGTTGACCAATAAAGGAATTGTGAGGGTTGGAAAAAATATATATATTTTTAAAGAAATTAATGTGGATTTTAAGCAGTTGACGGTGAAACATGGAAAGAGACGTTTGGGTGGTTTGGTTTGGTTGTCTGAGCAGTGACGCTTCTGTTTGATTTGGAAGGTTTGGCGGACAGTGACATAACAACTTAACTACACCCATCTTCCCTTTTGTCATATCTCATGTCTTTCAACCATCTCTCTCTCTCTAAATAAAGACTTGTTAGAATTGAAAATTGATCGATCATACATGATTAGTTGTTTGAAATGTACAAATGACTTTGTGTTTACTAGCTTTGACGTATGCATTATGAGGTTATAGCAGCCAAAAGATGTGACATAGCAATTCTAATATGAATAGAACTCAAAATACTAATTTGAAATTATAGATTTATATTAATTCTAACTAGCATGTTGTCCCATAGGATTAGTATGACATCAAGTGCAATATATATACTAAAATATTTTGCTACCAAATAGTATGCAAATTGTTGAGTGAAAAAAATAGCATGCAAATTTATTTTTCTAACTAGAAAATAATTATTATTTCCAACTATGGAAATGAAAATTTTAAAGAGATTTCTGATTAGTTGGGTGGGAATTTTTTTTTGAATGCTACACATATCCTTGTTTTAATTGTGTCCGTTTTCAATTCAACAATCTCGTGGTAGGACAAATTGCTTTGCAGGTCTACCTTTGGTATTCATAAATTACATATTTGTGAAATTTTATCTTTTACAATGTTAATATTTACGTTTATAATTTTATAGATGTCTACTCTCAAAAAGTTAACATTAAAGATCATATATGTAAATAAATTGTAATATGTTTTATAGAATTTCTATATTTTATTAAATTATGTGAAATAGTTTTAATCATGTACCAAAAAATAAAAGAAGGGATATTCATATATGTCAGTATATTTGATGTAGATGAGCATTTGTATTTTTTTAAATAAATATATGTAAAATTGATTCAAATCTTAATGGAAATTAAACGTTAACGAAACTGTTAACGTTTTGTTTTGTGTAGTCTAGAGCTCAAAAGTCCAAACATAATCAATATGACCAAAAATAGAGTAACCAAGTTCATGTTGGGAAATTTATGAATGTCAACAGTTTGTATAGCGATCGAAATGTTTATTTTGGTGATGAATGGGTTGGTCATACAAGTGTATTTCTATATGATTCAGTATCTAGTGTATCATCTCGGATAAATGTACAAGTCCAACCGTTCAAATGAAATACTGTCATCATAATTTGTATTCTCTCTGTTTTTTCTGTAAGATGTTTTCTTTAAAACTATGCATTTTTAAAAAAATATTTAATATTTAATTTAAAACATTTCAACCAATTATAAAAATTACTACATAATATAAATGACTACAAAATATTAAATAATTTAAACTTTACATAAAAATGCTACAACACATCTAATAAAATAAAACATCTAATTTTGAACAGAGGGGGTGTTCAATCGATCCCTGAAAAACAAATTTCTCTACAAGTTTGGGTATAGAAAAATATTGTGAATGTTAAAGAGAAAACCATTAATTGTTTGTATGTGTGATTAAAGCTTTCCTTTATGCATAGACAGCTTAAAAATAAATAGACCATTAAGCATAGATCAGGAAAGGTAATGTAATAGAGTTTGGGAAAGGAGTTTAATATTTTTTTAACAAACAAATAAGAAAAGAAAAAAAACAAGTTGAAGATAGGATAGGGAGGAGTCATAGGACCAATGGACCATTCATAGATCATAATGCAAGACAACCCACCAACACATTATTCACCATTCTAATTTTGTGTTGCTTCTTTCTAGCCATGTCAAGTCCACATATTAATTATATATGCATTTTATATACACATTTACATGTATACCAGTGTGTGTATTCGAGATAAGATGAAAAAGTATATGGCTGAAATACACTTGAAAGACAAAGAAACTGTGTGTCTTGTCGATGATTTTATGTTTTTTTCAGAAGTCATGCATTAATTGATCCTTTTGTTTTCTTCTTCCCTCCTGGTCCATTTATTCTCTATTAACTATTTTTTGTTTGCTCATTCTTTGAAAACGAACTTAAACAATATTTTATTTACATTTTACGTTAGAATAGTCATGTGATTTATCTCTTAAAATTCACAAGTAGACAAAAAAAATTAGTTACTTCGTTTCATATAAGGTCAATAGAAGTAAGGTCAATAGAAGTAATACATACTTAAGTTGTCTGTTTAGTGTTTGTATAGTTAAAAAGGAGTAAATTTATTACCTACATACGACTATTTTTTTTCAAACTTTTTAATATCAAAACAAGGGACGAATATTAATATAGTTCGTATGAATCCTTTATCGTTGAATGTGACTTAATTATAGAAGATAATAATAGTTCCAATTTATTAATATTGTAGCTAATATTCTCAAATAAAAATAATTGTTGTAGAGACAAAAAGAGATTCGTGTATTTTTTTAACTTATCATTTTTGAAGTTAAGATAGAAAAACATAACTGAAAACCCATGTAAAGCTGTTTTGTGACTAATCTGTTTTGCGAATCTACTTTTAAAAAAACATATTTTTCACAATCAAACACAAATGCAAAATTAGTTTTTTTGTTCTTTTTTCGGAACGACTTAAAGTTTTAAACTGGAAGCAGAAAAATTGACGTTATGCCTCACCTAAGAACAAAACTTAGGCCTTAGATGGAAATCTTTTTAATTTGGACTTTAAGAGTTATTATTCTTCGATGGTAGAAGTTTTTGGTTGAGTTATATAATTAATTTCTAATATTCTAATGAAGTTAGTAAGCTATACTTCCTTATATTACTTTTGTTTGAAGCAAAAAAAACACAAATTTGTTTTTATTATTCAACTAAAATAGACAACGTACGAGGAAAATCTAGTTTTCAAAATATAAAGAAACAGATTTTCTAGATTTTATGAAACTAATTTCTAAAGATGAGACACAAATTTTGAATTATTTCTAACTATACAGAAGGATAAATACAACAAAAACACTTACCAATCAACGTTTAAAATTGTTATGAGTAAATATAATTTGATGGTAAAATAGTTGCAGAGAAAAAAGGACCAATATACGGATGAGTTGGGTATGTCGTGTCAGGTTATAATTGGATAATATTGATCCGACAAAACAATCGACGAGTACAAAACTTCAACGAACTCACTCACACTCCAATCTCCACAATCCCTTTTTAACAGCCGCGTTTTCATCTCTCGGGTCAACCCCCTTCTCCTACTCCCACGTACGTTTTATCCCCACTTTTATGACGTCATTTTACACAACTCATAATTATTCTTTTTTTCCTTCCTAAATAATTATTTATCCGTAATTCTATTTTTTTTTTTCATCAAACATTAGCTTTGTTATTGACGAGCGGTGACATAGTCACGATGAAGAAGATCAGTAATTACATGTGGAACGAAAGCATAAAAATAAAAGAGGTTGTTCAAAGGAATATGTTGTTTTGCTAAAGTATCTGCCACCATATTCGAGCATCTCCGTAATTCTTTCAAAGTTGTGGATCATAATCCATTTTCTTTAGTTTCCTTTTTTCATTAATTGATTTTGAAATTAAAAATCTTTCTAGAAGAAATTTTTATTTTTAAAAAGTTTGACTCCAGAATTTAACTTTAAATCTAAATGAACACTTTATGAAGAAGAAAACCAATAGTCAACTAATGAATATTTTTATTTTATTTATACTTTTGTGTGAAAATTATCAAAAGAAAATTTATTGTGAAATGAGGTGAAATGAGGGAATAATATGCAACTATTTATTTTTCATTTAAATAAAAAGAAACATTTGCATGGGTTAAAAATATCATAGTTTTTACCCCAGTGTAGTACAAAAAAGGACTGTTTATTTGGCATCTAATTTCAACATCATATAATTTACCATGGGTTTAACCTATTTCTTGTTTTACCACAATCGTGTAATGGAACCCATCTTTCACTAACGGGCAAAAAAAAGAGTCAAAGTGAAAAGCAGAAAGTAAAAAAAAAAAGATAAAAAAGATTTAACCATGGTTAGGTTTGTATCTGGTCAAGCATGGTTTCTGATTTTTCGAGTAAAAAATCAAAAATTTGTTGGTACATGTCAAATTATCGCGGCTCGTGATACGATAAATTGCTAATTTTATTATTATTAGTGAAGCAACAAATGAAACAAACAAGTTAGTTGCAGTTTTTTTTAATCAAACAAAAAAACAAAATTTATTTATCTTGAAAACAATTTATTATATATTATTTATATTAAAAAAATGAAAAATAAAAAGAGTTATAAAGTTTGTGTTTGAGATAATCTCTCTGGTTTGTTTGGTTCTTGTTTCTGTATACATCATTACTAAAGAGAAAAACAAGATGTTTATTTATTACGATGGTCTTGTCCGTACCTGATTATAGCATCTCTCTCTATCTCTCTCTTCTTCTTCTACGATCTGATCAGCCATTAAAGCTTTTTCCCCCTTCACTATTATACCTCTTTTGAAGTGAAACAAAATCATAAAAGTCGAAACTTTACTGTTTCCTCTGCAAATTTAAACTCTAATCTCTCTCTCTCTCTCTATCTCTTTCACTTCGCTTTCTCTATTTCCCCTGAAACCGTTCTTGTCTCTCTCTCTCTCTCTCTCTCTCTTCTTCTCTGCTCAAGACAAGAACTTGATGTTCATGTCTTGAAACTTAACAAAGTATTGATCTTTCCTTTTAAGTAAAGAATTTGGGGGTTACACAACTTCGTCTAGATGGAGCAAGAGAAAAGCTTGGATCCACAACTATGGCATGCTTGTGCAGGATCAATGGTTCAAATCCCTTCACTGAATTCAACGGTTTTTTACTTCGCTCAAGGCCACACAGAGCACGCTCACGCGCCTCCTGATTTTCACGCGCCGCGCGTTCCACCTCTTATCCTCTGTCGTGTCGTCTCCGTGAAGTTCCTCGCCGACGCTGAAACAGACGAAGTTTTTGCTAAAATTACGCTTTTGCCACTTCCGGGAAACGACTTGGATCTAGAAAACGACGCCGTTTTGGGTCTAACTCCTCCTTCTTCTGACGGTAACGGTAACGGTAAAGAGAAACCGGCGTCTTTCGCTAAAACGTTAACGCAGTCTGACGCTAATAACGGCGGTGGTTTCTCCGTTCCACGTTATTGCGCCGAGACGATTTTCCCGCGGCTTGATTACTCGGCGGAGCCACCGGTTCAAACCGTGATTGCTAAAGACATCCACGGCGAGACTTGGAAATTCCGGCATATTTACAGAGGAACACCTCGCCGTCATCTCCTAACCACCGGTTGGAGCACTTTCGTTAACCAGAAGAAACTAATCGCCGGAGACTCAATCGTCTTCCTCCGTTCTGAATCCGGTGACCTCTGCGTCGGAATCCGCCGCGCTAAACGCGGCGGTCTCGGATCTAACGCAGGATCCGACAATCCTTACCCTGGATTCTCCGGTTTCCTCCGTGACGACGAGTCAACAACAACAACATCGAAGCTAATGATGATGAAACGCAACGGAAACAACGACGGAAACGCCGCGGCTACAGGGAGGGTTAGAGTAGAAGCAGTAGCGGAAGCGGTGGCGCGTGCAGCGTGTGGACAAGCGTTTGAGGTTGTTTATTATCCACGCGCTAGTACACCGGAGTTTTGCGTAAAAGCAGCTGATGTTAGATCAGCAATGAGGATAAGATGGTGTAGTGGTATGCGTTTTAAAATGGCGTTTGAAACAGAGGATTCTTCTAGAATCAGTTGGTTTATGGGTACTGTCTCCGCCGTTCAAGTCGCTGATCCAATTCGTTGGCCTAATTCACCATGGCGTCTCCTTCAGGTTAGTTAGTTACTCAAAGTCTCTTCCTTTTAACAGAATCCATGTTTGTTTGTTAATGTTACGGTTATATTGGTTGTTATAGGTAGCTTGGGACGAACCGGATTTGTTACAAAACGTTAAGCGGGTTAGTCCGTGGTTAGTCGAATTGGTATCGAACATGCCTACAATACATTTATCTCCATTCTCTCCGAGGAAGAAGATTAGGATTCCGCAGCCATTTGAGTTTCCATTCCACGGTACTAAATTCCCGATTTTCTCCCCGGGATTCGCCAACAATGGCGGTGGCGAGTCCATGTGTTATCTGTCAAACGACAACAATAATGCTCCTGCAGGAATACAGGGAGCCAGGCAAGCTCAACAACTCTTCGGATCACCATCTCCGTCTTTGTTGTCTGATCTCAATCTTAGTAGTTACACCGGTAACAACAAGTTACATTCTCCGGCGATGTTTCTATCGAGTTTCAACCCGAGGCATCATCATTATCAGGCTAGGGATAGTGAGAATAGTAATAACATTTCGTGTTCTTTAACTATGGGGAATCCTGCTATGGTTCAGGATAAGAAGAAGTCTGTTGGTTCGGTTAAGACTCATCAGTTCGTGTTGTTCGGTCAACCGATTTTAACCGAACAGCAAGTTATGAACCGAAAACGGTTTTTGGAAGAAGAGGCGGAAGCGGAGGAGGAGAAAGGTTTAGTGGCTCGTGGGTTAACATGGAATTATAGTTTGCAAGGACTTGAGACGGGTCATTGTAAAGTTTTCATGGAATCTGAGGATGTTGGACGCACACTCGATCTCTCGGTTATTGGCTCGTACCAAGAATTGTACCGGAAATTGGCTGAGATGTTTCATATAGAAGAGAGGTCGGATTTGTTGACTCATGTTGTGTACCGGGATGCAAATGGTGTTATCAAACGTATTGGAGACGAACCTTTCAGGTAAAAATCTCAAAAGAATTCTTTCAATTAACCGTTTGTTTGCGATTATCGTCATTTGATTGATTAACCGGTTTAAAAATGCAGTGATTTCATGAAAGCAACTAAACGGCTAACAATCAAGATGGATATTGGTGGCGACAACGTGAGAAAGTAAGTCTATCTCAAGCTCACATTTCGGGTTTGATTATATACCGATTGGAATACCGAGTTTAGTTTGCTTTTTTCGGGTTTGCATAGGACGTGGATAACCGGAATCAGGACTGGTGAAAATGGTATAGACGCTTCTACGAAGACTGGTCCGCTCAGCATCTTCGCTTGAACTTGAAGCATATTGAGGAATAAGCAGTGGCCTTTGTTTTGAACCTAATTTTATTTCTGTCTTTAATTCTCTTTTTTCCCTATTTTAAATCCTTTTTTTGCTGGTCTTTTGTGTGTAACAAACCATTCCCAAGTGTTACCAAAAGTACTCTAATTGGTATTTGAATTTATTTGTTTTGGTTGCAAGTTGTATATGATAATCAAAGAACCTGCCATATCACTTGGTAATACCTAGCAAAAGCTAAATTTGAAGAAGAGACTATTATGAGTAAAATGTGTGTATTATGGTTCACTTCTACGAATAGTATATAAAAATTGCTTACATATAATTTCACATTTTGGGTGTTGAACTATGAACTAAGTAACAAAAAGCCTATATCATTCAATTCTCTTTAATGGAAACAAATTTTCCTATTAAATTTGTTTTTGTAGCTTGTTAGCTAACTTTTTTGTAAGATAAAAGTGGAAATTATTTTGTCTTGTTAGCTAACTTTTTTTTTTGTGCTAGCTACTGTTAGCTAAATTATTGTTTCAAAAGCTTCCCTAAACTGTTGGTTATTTTTATATTATTGTTTTACATATTTCTTGTAAGAGAATATTCACCAATAAATTTCACTCACCGATACTTTAATGGAATTTTCCTGCAAGAAAATAAATAAATATTAATTGTCCATCGGATCTACATGAATTTCATAATTTGGTCTCCTCCTTCACTGCCTCCATATTTAATTAGTTCAATCAATAGCAGAGGAAGATCTATTAAATATTTGGTTTAAGATACCTTCATTTGTACTTAAAGTTAGTTGCTTTGAAAATTAACCACATACTATTTTATTCACACACACGTACGTTTATACAACTTTCTGCTGAGAACAAGAAATTGAATCTTTAAAAATCGACAGAAACAGAAAATGATTATAATATCTACAATGTTTCATGGGATATGTTTTACTTTTACTCACAGGTTACTTGGAATCTATTTACTTATGTATTAATCTATATATATAAATTGTTATCGAATCTCTATCATAAGTTCATACATATTACCAAATCTTGATGGCTTTTAGATCTATAATCCTCTTCTTTTGATCGTTTATATTACAGTTTAATTTGACGAGACAACATAATTAGTGAAATTTGGGGAAGATAATTAGAAAAAAATTAAAGAAAGGATTTGGGGATCTGAAATGAGGAAAACATGACAGCAAAAACTTGACTGTCTCGGTGAAGATGTCGAAAAAGTCAAAGGAGAAGTCATGAGCTCGAAATTGAAGAAAAAAGAACACAACATTACCCACTGGGTCCCTCACATGACATTGTCTAGGTCCATCCATCTCACGTGCGGTCCCATTTCTGCCGCCGTTTTGGTGCTTGTGCCCTCTTCGTCTCAAAAATAGTAGTTTTGTTCTTATATTTGTTTTATTGATTATTCAAACTTGAAATACTTAACACGGTGAAAAATTAGTTATAAGATAGTATAGGTCTATTTTAGCTTAATCACTTAGGCAGTTCAAGTCTAATGTAGCAATGGGCGGAAGTAGCATAGTATTATGGGGGTCAATTGACCCTTATAAATTTTGAAAAATCAACTATATTTTCTTTAAAATTATTATAATGAATCCAATGTTTTATAGGTTTTGACCCCATACAAAATTAATTTAACTAATGGAATAAAAAAATCCACATACATTGAAACAAAAATATTATTCTTGTATAATGTATACAATTATTTCATTTTGGTTGATTTTGAGGTAAATATTTCATTTTTCTTATAGATAGATTATTTCTAAACAAAATTAATAATATTATTTTATATTATTTTTCTTTTACCTACACAACAATAATTTCTAGCTCCGTCATTCATATTTACATGAGGTTCTAAACCCAAAAAAGTATATAATTTGACATTGGCAAAAAATATGGTTGTTTTTCAGATTTTACATATATATATATATATATATGTGTGTTTTTCTAATTTAATTGAAAATATTTGTAGTGAAGGAGAAAGCACGAGCGAGTTTAAAGCTCTAACCTATCATATAAGAAATATTTAGGTCAAACTAGATCCCTAAATTCAGGCATATAGCTTAAGATAGATATATCTAAATAAGAGAAAAAATCCAACTGATTATAAATATCACCACATTTTATTTTATGAAATCTTTATTTATGCTACATGCTTTAATAGAATAAATACAAATAGAATTTGATATGAATAATAAATGCATCATAATTTAAAAAATTATATAAAAATTATTTCCAGATTTCATGATATGATTATATATATATATATATATATTTTTATATATAAGCATTTTTAGTTTCCTTCAAATAATATTTTTTTTCTTTTTTTTCAAAAAATTAATTTTTTTTTTGTTCTTTTCCGATGGTGGATACTATACTCATATACATATATATTCATCAGATTATATATATATATATATATATATATATA
>Ga0041059_1003589_pt1 | contig 10448 bp, 4 predicted proteins | sample AraColnosormetaG_FD_56232 | JGI IMG/M metagenome (GOLD analysis project Ga0041059, IMG submission 56232) | Arabidopsis roots microbial communities from North Carolina, USA - Col MF nosort | ecosystem: Host-associated > Plants > Roots > Unclassified | place: USA: North Carolina | collected 2013-09-02 | reverse complement strand
AAAAAAAAAAAAAAAAAAAAAAAAAAAAAAACAGAGGAATACAATCGAACTCTTTGTCAATTGTCATCAACTCAAAAGTAGGATTTGACCTTGGCTGTGGCAGTTATGAGACTCAACACAAAGCTCATAGCTAGACACACTGACTTAAGTAACATAACCTAAATCCCTATTTTTCTTCCTAGACTCCATCTTCCATGTTCATACACATACGCAAATTAACTCTGATATACTTCTTCTATTACATTTTATTGCTTCATAGCATTTACCTTGCCGGTGAATATGATGACTCCTACAGAGCTGTCATCTCTAGCATCATTAAACGCACGCATAAGCTCAAAAACATGGTCAATTCAAAACCCACTTCACCAAATACAAAACATAACTCTCTCTCACAGGAATATCATCAAACACTTTACAATGCCTTCATCAAGTGCTTTCTCATAAATAACTAAGTCAACACGAGTTGAATTTCCCATTTGACTCGTTAATTCCGGTTACCAATCATTTGGGTTAGAACTTAGAATTGATATCACATTTTAGACCAAACCGAACCAATCTTAATTTGTTCATGAGATCACGGTTGTTACATCATGGTTAGTCTTAACCAACAAAATTTCAAGCCTTTACTAAACCAAAATTTTAAAATCCTGGTTTAGGTCTTTGCAGCTCACAATTATGACGTGTACAAAGCTCGAATTTGAATATCTATTTAAACGGTTCTTTTGTCCTGGGTTCTTCTTTTTCAAATTCCTCTATATAACGTTAGCAAATGACCGTTTGAAGAAAATAGACGTTAACAAATCTCTCTCTGATCATTTTCCTTCTTCTCAAACCCTAAATTCTCCTTAATCGACGATCAAACACTAGAAAGAGCGTTCGCGATTAAGGTCAGTTACACGACTCTCCGATTTAGGGTTCCGTCAAGGCAATTCCGATCATTCTGATTCCAAGATTGATAGGTTTTCTTAATTCGATAATTATTCTCTCACCTTTGTTACTAAATTGGTCTCAATTGATATGTTAATCGAACCCAGAGGTCAATCGATTTTGTAATTTCATCGATACCATCTCTTTGATAGTTCTGTGATTTTGGTTTTGACAGATCACGAGAATTAGAAGATCAAGGGGGTTCTGATTCGGGAACAATAAATCTTTCATGGGATGCTATCGAAAGAGATGATCGGGAAAGAGTTTGATGGTCGTAGCTTCACCGTGAAAGGTTTTGTGCTGCTCTGTTTTTGGTTTAGATTTGTTCTGCATCACCGATAATGTTTGATTCTTATGCTTATGTTACAAATCGTTTCGAGTTTTGTGATTAGTTGTTGGCAAGTCACGAAAACCGTCTTGATTTGCTATGTTATTTGCCTGGTACACTAATCCAATTTCTTAATCAGATATGTTGAGACATTGCTGTCTTATTTTGTGAGATTAACGTAGCCTCGTATGCTTCATATTGTAGAGAAATAAGTGGGATTTGGGTCTCAATAGTCAATAGACATTCCTAATAGCCAGCCTAATGGACAATACGAAGGAGAGATCATTGCTTCTGCAATAAAAATTGATAGAGGTACCTGAACTAACTTTTCTTTGCCTGTTGGTGTGTAAGCAGGGACGGTTCAATGGAAATTTACATGCGGAAAGAATTGAGATATTGAGGATTAAACCCCATTGGTACAAGCTTACGTTTGGTTGTACTTACTTATTTACAGCTTTCTTATAACAATCAAAACTCTTGGCAGCTACTGAATATGGAGCACTTCGATGATGTTTCGCAAGATGGCCAATGAAGTGTATATGCCCCGGATGCTCGCGTTTTGACTACATATTATTGTGGTATGATTTCCTTTTTTTCTGGAATTCATGAGCTAATTGATTCTCTTCTTCTCTCTTTTACTTCATGTTTTCGTGGCTTTATCTTCCTGTTGAAATGAACTCTTAAATTGCTAACCCGTAACTTACAAGAGGTGTAATGTAACGTAAGCTTTTCTCTAGATTTATTTTAGGAGGTGATACTGGAAAGGTAAACTTTGGTCGCTAGTGTTTAACATATGTATTAGGATGATGTAATTAAGCAAGTGCATTTTTTCCATTAAGCATGTACTCAATTTTTGCACATGGGATAGCCAAAAGTGTTTGCTAATGAAAGGTTTCGGTTTCAGGAAAATGGATTCTTGTGTTGTAGAGACAAATCATTGGGGAGAAGAGAAAAGGATGGATAAGGTAGAGTCTCTCGCTCTCTCTTACACACACACACACACACAACCTCAACACCAACAAAAACAGAACACAAAACACTCAAAGGGAATAAAAACTCAAACACAACAAAAAACAGAGCACAAAACACGCTTACACACACAACCTCAACACCAACAAAAACAGAACACAAAACACTCAAAGGGAATAAAAACTCAAACAGAACAAAAAACAGAGCACAAAACACGCTTACACAAAGTCAAACACACACAAAAGACAAAGTCAAGTTAAAACAAAAAAAACAAAAACAAAATTCAAACACACAAAAATGGAAAACTCAAAACAAAAACAAGAACTCAAGAATTGTCACATACTAAGAACTCAAACAAGAAACTGAACAAAAGAAAGAGAAAGCAATACAGAAAACGGAATCTTCCAGAAAGAGGTAACTTTTCTTACATTTTTTTCTTATTTGTGATGGTTGAAAATATCTTCAATCTTGTTATCTTTGTAAGGAACTATTTTTCAGGCCTTCTCTTTTTATTAATTCCACTAAGACTAGAACGTCAACCCCTGATCAACAACATTATAAAGGGGGCGACTGGAGAGTTATTTTATAAAGATGGCATTTTATAGCCTACAAGCAAGGAGGTTGGGACTGGGAAACCAATTGGAGGCAAAAAGATGGATCCATATGGAATGGAAGTTGAACAACCTGAAGATGTCAAGGTACATAGAAATATACTTATAAATGGTTATGTAATTTGACTCTATCCTCTACAGACCTTTGTGGTGTAAATATCTTATTCTTCTTTTCTGTTTTAGACTACGTAGATGGGTCTTAAAGGATAAAAATAGTAGGTTCTCTAGTAAAATCAGAAACTAGAGCTCTAGAGGTATGGAAAGAAAAACTTTAAGGTTTGTTGACGGCATTGAAGACTCTTTTATTCTCAACTATTGTTTTCTTTATCATTAGGTTTGTTGACATGAGCCTCTCCTATGAAGTGCCCTACTGCATTCTATGAAGCAGTTGGTGCTGGATTTGTTTTCAAGAAGGTATGTCTTGGTCTTTGACCTTTCATATTAATCTGAACACAATGCTGATTCATGGCTTTTGTTTGTAACTTTTGAAAAAAACTGAAAGAGTTCAAGAATCTGAAGGTTCTTAGTGAAGGCTTGTTATGGATGGTTTCGTCATGAATCCCGAATGGACAGAAGCTTAAGGTTCTGATTTTTTCCCTACTTAGAACTTTCCAACCTCTGATTTCCCTGTTTATACTGCAGTTCAGTGTCTAAGTTATTTTCATTACGACAAATAGTTTGTTATGTCCATTTGACTAGATTTTTGTAACGACCAAAAATGATACAGTCAAACTTTTGGGTGCTTTATACAAGTTTTGGTTCAGGTGGAGAAGAATTCCTTTAAGTTGATTTGTCTAACTTGTTTTGTTAGAAGAACATATCTTAAGAACTGAATTAAAAAAATTTCTGTTTGCAGACTTTAGAGGGTTTATTTTAATTTTTGGAATTTTTCTTTTTCACTATACTTATATTCTGTTTATATATTCAGTTCATCAGGGGACTGCAGCTCCAAACAGAGTTGTTAAGACGATAGTTTCAAATCTTCTTAAAGGCTTTAAGAGTCATCCTTCGAAGGTGATGTACAAATTGGAAATTTTCTTTTGTGGAAATTTATTTGAAGCTTTAGAGTTGATATTGAGTCTCTCAAACTTATGTAGATGCGTTTGAAGTCAACTGAAGCTGTAAAGAAAACTTTCGAAGAGGCTGGATGGATCTTTTCTATAATTCTCTGTTATTTTAGATTTTTTATTCCAAAATTAGTCAGGAATATTTATTGTTATATATACACCATTTCTGTGTATGACTGTTGGATAGTAACAAAAAATCTTTTGAATTGCAGATTCCGAGACTCGAAGATGAAGGGGATTCTGATTCGTGATTTTCGACCAATAAATCCATGGGATGCTAGCAAAGAGAAATAGACGGTAGAGGAGGACATGGTGGCAGGTAATCAAAGATATAATGTTTTTGTGTTGCTTTGTTTCCGGTGTAGATTTTGTTTTGCATTACTGTGTCTCCGGTTTGATTCTTGTTCTTGTTCTTATCTGGATGTTTCTAGTTTTTTTATTAGATGTTGGCAAGTCACCAAAACCGTCTTTATGTGGAAACATTTTTGTCTTATTTTGTGAGATTAACGTAGCCTAGTATGCTTCCTATTGTAGGGAAAATAAGTGTAATTTGGGTCTCAATAGACGTTCTTAATCGCCAGCCACCTGATAATTAGTTTATCTACTCTAGAATGCTGACAGTACCACTTGATGTCAATGTTTTGTGTTAAAAGTGATAATTTGATATGATCTCCATATTAATTGAGTCTCCTTTTGACGTTGAACATGGTATTGAGGAGAGACATTGGATTTCCATTCGAAGTGGCTTCTTTAGTATCAGATCAATACATAACTTTTGCAAATGAGGTGAAGGGATGTCATGTCTTGACAAACACCTCACCATGGCCTGGTATTAGCAATCCTCTTTTGAATTGTTTATGAACCATCCGTCTAGGTTTTGCGTTGTGCAAGCTGATCATTTTGCTTTACATTCTAAGTCCTTCATTTGCATTCCACTTATAGGTTTCGCTGGTTATGAAGTTATGGAATTCACATGAGCTAATTGATTCTCTGTTTCTCGCTTTTACTTTATGTTTTCGTGGCTTTGTCTTCTTGTTGAAATGAGCTCTTAAATTGCTAAACTGTAACTTACAGCAAGTGTAATGTAATGAAAGCTTGTCTCAATAGACGTTCCTAATAGCCAGCCTCCTGGTCAATATGAAGAAGAGATCATTGCTTCTGCAATAAAAATTGATGGAGGGTAAGTTTATCTACTCTATAATGCTAACAGTTCCACTTTATATCAGTTATCTACATATTAATGGAGGCTCATTGAACACGGAATTGAAGAGTTGTGCAAGACATGGGATCTCCATTTTAATTGAGCTTGTAGGCATGCAGTGTCTTGATCATATATTTTGCTTCACATTCTGAGTCCTTCACTTGCATGCGAGTCATTGGTTTCGCATCATTTCTCCGATCCAAGGTTGCTGCTTATGAAGTATTATATAGACAAGTTATGGCAAGGCATGGATGTGTTGTCCAACTCAAGCTTTTGTAAGTATCGTAGGTACCTAACCTAACTTGCATCTGCATGTTGATGTGCAAGCAGGGAAGATTTAAGGAAAAGTTATACGCGGAAAGAAGTTAAGATATTGAGAAGTTAAGAGTATGTAGTAAGCTTTCTTTTTACTGTAGTTGGTTTGTTATTTTAGTTGAAATTATTTATTTACAGCTATCTTATATCAATCAAAACTCTTGGCAGGCTCTGAACATGGAGCACTTTGATAACGTCTTGCAAGATGGCCAGTGAAGTGTATCCCTATGCCCCGGATGCTTGTAATTTGACTACATGCTAATTGATTCTCTGTTTTCTCTCTTTTACTTCATGTCTTCCTGTTGAAATGAGCTTTTAAATTGCTCAACTGTAAGTCACAGGAGGTGCTTGTTTCTGGATTAATTTGAGGAGATAATACTGAAAGGGTAAACTTTGGTCGCTAGTGGTAACAATATGTATTTGGTGCTTACGTCAAAATAACTAAGCATGTACTGGTTTTATACACATGGGAAAAGCCAAAACTGTTGCTAATTCATTGTTTCCGTTTTAGGAGGATTGGATTTTTATGCTGGGGAGACGATTGGGTAGCCAAGAGAAAACGAAAGTTAAGGTAGAGTGTCTCTCTCTCTCTCTCTCTCTCTCTCTCACACACACACACACACACACACACACACAACCTAAACAAAACACAAAACACTCAAACACAACAGAAAACAGAGCACCAAACACGCTTACATAAAGTTAAACACAACCAAAAACCAGAAAACAAAACACGAATGCACAAAATAATCAAACACAACCAAGAAAAAAAAAAAAACATAGTCTCTTTATAAGGAATTTGTTTTCAGGCTTTTTCTTGTTTATATTAAATCCACTATGACTCTAACGTCAACCCCTGGTCAACTAAGTTATAAAGTTAGCGACTCGAGATTTCATTTAAAAAGCTGACAATTTATAGCTTGTAAGCAAGATGGTTGAGACTGGGAAACCAAGTGGAGGCAAATAAAGATGGATTTGTATGGAATGAGAGTTGAATCACCTAAAGGTGTCAAGGTACACTTATAATCGTTTATGTAATTTGACTATGTCCTTCTTTCATACCTTTGTGGTATTAATATCTTATTCATCTTTTCATTTTTAGAATGCAGAAATGGGTCATAAAGAGATTGAAAACAGTAGGTTCTCATGTAAAACCAGAAACTTGAGCTCTCTGCATGGAAATAAAGACTTGAAAGATTGCTCTCTTCATCACTGGTTCTTACCTCTTTCTAAGTTTTTTCACATTTTTCGTTTTACTTTAGTGATTAGTTCATTTTAAGTGGTTCTTCATCATTTTAAGTGGTCCTTCATTTGCATTCCACTTAAAGATTTTGTTGGTTATGAAGTACCATATAGACAAGTTATGTAATTCACATGAGCTAATTTGATTCTCTATTTCTCGCTTTTACTTTATGTTTTCGTGGCTTTGTCTTCTTTTTGAAATGAGCTCTTAAATTGCTAAATTTTAACTTACAGGAGGTGTAATGTAATGTACGCTTTTCTCTAGATTTATTTGAGGAGATGCTGGAAAGGTAGACCTTTTTTGGTTGCATGATAATGTAACTAGTTTCCATAAGGCATATATACTCGTTTTCTGTACATGCGAAAGCCAAAAATGTTGCTAATTAAATGTTTCGGTTTCAGGAGAATGGATTCTTATACTATAGAGACAACTCACTGGGGAGACGATTGGGTAGCCAAGAGAACCCGAAGGTTAAGGTAGAGTCTCTGTCTCTCTCACACAACCTCAAAAACAGAACACAAAATACTCAAACGCAATAAAAACTCAAAGACAACAAAAAAAACAGAGCACAAAACAAAACATGCATTCACAAAGTTAAACACACACAAAAAACACGCATATACAAAGTCAAGTTCACAACAACAAAAAACATAATATAAAACACTCAATGGTAACAAATTCAAACACACACAAAAGGAAGCTCAAAACAAAAACAGAAAATAATTTAATTTTGTTACTATCTTTTCTATAATCTTTTTCATATGTATACCGATTGCAATAGTAAATGGCATCTTGCAGAAAGAGGTAACTCTTTTTACCAATTTTTCTTATTTGTGATGGTTGAAAATATATTCAGTTTAAACCAGGTATCTTTTATAAGAAATGTTTTTCCAGGCCTGTGAGTAGGAAGGTTGGGACTGGGAAAACTAGTGGAGGCAAAAAAAGATGGATCTGTAAGGAATGAAAGTTGAACCACCTAAGGTTTGGTCCTAGATTTGGTTTCAAGAGGTTATGAGCTGTTTGCTATGAAGTACCCTACTGAATTCTACGAAGCAGTTGGTCCTAGATTTGGTTTCAAGAGGTTATGAGCTGGTTCAGTAACTTTTCTTTGAGTTTTCTTATTAATCTGATCAAAATGATGATTTGTGGCTCTTGTTTGTAGCTTTGAAAAACATGAAAGAGCACAAGGAATCCCAAGGTTTTTAGTGAATGCTTGTTATGGATTGTTCACCAGTTGATGACTTTGGTGTCTAACTTTTGAAACTTACGGTTTTGAAATTTTTTCTACTTAGAAATTTCCAGCCCCTGATATCCATGTTTGTTAAACTGCAGTGCAGTTAATTTCGTTACGACAAAAGAGCTTTTTCTATCCATGGGACATGATTTGATAGATTTTTGTAAGGATGTTACTGATGACACCTGAAATCTTGCAATCAAACTGTTGGGAGCTTTACACAAGTATGTTGGTTCAGGTAGTTAAGAATTCCTTTAAGCTGCTTCTGCTTTCTCTAACTAACATATCTTATTAACTGAATCAAACTGTGTTATTTCTTTTTTCAGACTTCAAAGGGTACATGTGTGTGGACTGTCTTAATTTTTTATTTCTTGTTTTTCTTGCTCTACTTAATCTTCTTTATATTCTGTTCACTAGGGGACTGCAGCTCCAAAGAGAGTGGTTAAGACCTCAGTTTCAAAATTTTCTTAAAGGCTTTTTAAGAGTCCTCATTTGAAGGTGTTGTACAAATTGGAACTGTTCTTTTCTTGTCTAAACTTAAAAATTCTTTTGTGGAAATTTATTTTAAGCTTTCGAGTTGTAAATTTTTCGTTCAAACTTTTGTAGATGTGTTTGAAGAGGCTAATAACCGTCACTAAAGTTGCGGCGAGTAGTGCCTGATGCTCCTTTGATTTGCATGTTACTCAATATATCCAATTTCTTAATATGATATGTAGAGAGTGGAGACATTGTTGTCTTATTTCGTGAGAGTAACGTAGACTAGTATGCTTCCTATTGTAGAGAAATAAGTGTGAGTGGGTCTCAATGAACTCCTGGTCAGTCTGAAGGAGAGACCATTGCTTCTGCAATAAGAATTGATGGAGTGTAAGTTTATCTACTCTAGAATGGAAGAGTGGTGCTAGACATTGGATCTCCAATTTAAGTGGCGTCTTCAGTATCGGATCAGTCCATACTTTTGCAAATGAGTTGAAGGTATGCGTGTCTTGATACAGCTCATCATGACCTGGTATTACAATCCTCTTTTGAATTTTTATATGAACCATCTGTCTATGTTTTGCGTTTTGAAAGCCGATCATTTTGCTTCACACACCGAGTTTTTCATTTGCATTGCTTTCGCATCGAAATCATCCGAAATTTGTTGAATATTCTCTGATCCAAGGCTTATTGTTTATGCAGTACCATATAGACAAGTTATGGCAGCGTATGGATGTGTTGTCCAACTAAAGGTTTTGTAAGTGTCGTAGTTACCTGAACTAACGTTATTTGCATGTTGGTGTCCCAGCTTACTTTTGGTTACATGCTTACTTTTGGTTTTGGATTATTAAACTCCATTGGTACAAGCTTACTTTTGGTTGTGGAATGTTGCACTGCATTCTCCCTAGTTCTCGGAGTTGGTAGCAATGTAGGACTTTTCTCTGCCGTTTTGTCGTGGAAAGGTCAGTGAAAGACTGGATTTATTCTGGACATTGCTTTTGTTTGATTTAGTGTCTGAAATTCATTTGCAAGTTTCAGAACAAATATATGGTGACTTACAAAAAGAGAGTAAAGGTGGAAGAAAACATTGACAATGTGAAAATCTCATATCCTTTGTGGGGAGATGTTTGTTTTGTGTAAAGTCAGTTGTGTAACTCTTTTGATCTCAACTTCAGATTATGTGTATAATGTCAGAGAATTGGGGAAAGTTTTTTTGGATTAGATTCGTAAGATCACTCCAAAGTTTCGTGTCTTTCCATATAACCACTCAGAAATTGAGATCCTTATACTTACATTTTCATTTGATCAATCAAATCTTCTTGATAACTCTAAATTGTTGTTACATATTCATAGTCGGGATTAACAAAAAAGATTAGGTTTCGTACCAAAAGTTACCAATTGCATACAAATAATTCATCAAAAGCAAATGTCTGAAACATAGAAAAAGTAATGCATAATAAACCCTAAGGCTACCTTCAAGACTCTGAGACGGCTTCACTCTGTTTCAAGATCTTCCTCGTACGGTACACGTCGACACAAAGGACACGACCTCTGACGCTTAAGCCACTTAAAGATACAACTTTGATGGAACAGATGGAAACAGTCAGGCAACAGAATGATGTTATCATCATGACTCTCTGAAAAGTCCTCCATACAAATCGAACAAGTGGTTTCTTCTTCATCTCCCAAATTAGTCAATTCCATTGTTTGTTCCTCAAGCAATCTTTGAAACATATCTCTCGACCGAACAACAATAGACGGTAACATAACATCTCTTGTCACTCTCACGTAAAAGGACACGCTAAAAGGTTGGGGAATATGAGCACAATCCAAAACGATCCTTTCGCTCAACAATCGACAAAACTCAGTATGTGTGATGAACTTGTCAAGGTCTTGATAGATGTGGTGTGAACTGAGGCATGATGGTTTCAATTCGATTTTAGTCATAAGTGGAGCCGCGAACGTTCCCAGACATATTACGACACCGTTTTGATCTTCAGCTAACTCGTTGACCACATCGTGTAGATTGACGAACACGGTGTTTCTAAACCCTTGATCTTGTGGTAGGATCATTGCTGT
>Ga0041059_1003588_pt1 | contig 10450 bp, 9 predicted proteins | sample AraColnosormetaG_FD_56232 | JGI IMG/M metagenome (GOLD analysis project Ga0041059, IMG submission 56232) | Arabidopsis roots microbial communities from North Carolina, USA - Col MF nosort | ecosystem: Host-associated > Plants > Roots > Unclassified | place: USA: North Carolina | collected 2013-09-02 | reverse complement strand
AAAAAAAAAAAAAAAAATCTAGCCAAAATTAGATTTTAGTTTACAACCAAAACTTCATTATTATTATGATTATATATGTAATAAATCAAATACTTACATCTTCTCGTAATTTGCCATATTTGGTTTGCAGTTTGAGATTGACCATCTCCAGTATGAACAAATTGTATCTGTTGAGGGTTACTACGACTGGAAGACCGGTGTGATGCAAGCACTCCAATTCAAAACCAACCTCAAGACTTCAGAATTTATTGGATATCAAAAGGGTACTAAGTTTTCACTTGGAGTCGATGGAAAAGTCATCGTTGGCTTCCATGGATCTGCTTGGCGTAGCCTCCGATCTCTTGGTGCATATGTAAAGACTGCTCCTACCAAATCAGAACTCCAGGGTGGCATAACCGGAGGCGAATATTGGGATGATGGTCCTAATTTCGACGGTGTAAGAAAGGTGTATGTTACTTTTACTGAAACTCATATAAGGAGTATGAACATTGACTATGACCAAGATGGCCAAGTGGTGACACGTTATCACGGGATGAAGAATGGAGAAACGCAGGAGGTAAATTCTCTATAGCCCTTGGTCGGTATATACAATAAACTGAACGAGGTTTTTATAAATAAATGTTTCTATTTCGAATGGTATATGAAATAAATATACTAAGCTTTTAAGTTTTTTTTTGGGGTATGAAATATCAAATACACTAATTGTGTATTTATTGCAGTTTGCTGTGGACTTTCCGAATGAATATATGACATCTGTGGAGGGTACATACGACCATATCAGTGAGGGTAACTATTTGGTTCTTACGTCATTGACTTTCAAAACGTCAAAAGGGAGAATCTCTCAGACATTTGGATTGGTCATTGGTACCAAATTTGTGTTGGAGACTAAAGGTAATGTTATCAGTGGGTTCCATGGAAGAGATGGTGGTTCTTTTGATGCTATTGGAGTATATTTCTCTCCAATGATATCTTCCTAAGCTACAGAAGTTTGTTCATGCATGGCTTCACGTATCTTTTACTACTTTAAAATACTTATCGATTCCGATGTTGTCAACTATGAACATCTATGTAACGAAATAAAACTTTATCCAAAACTAATTTCAATATGTCATTTAAAATATTTTCGATCTATATTTTATAATAAAACTTCAATTTTACAATTTTCTATGATAAGAGTGAAAATAAATCTTTATTAAAAACTTTTCCCACAGACAAACCAAACTAAAATTAGGTCAAGGGAGATAATAAATTATTGCGCCTTATGTGATTAGTGGTGTCCGCATTCGATGGAACTTGGCTAAGATCTAACGAGTCTCTACTCGAAAAAGACCGAGCCACCGGAGCTCCAAAGCCCTGAGTTGCTCTCCGAGAACTTTGCCTGAAGAAGTAGCCACCCTACTCACACCAGAGAACAAACACTACCAAAACCACTCACCACACGATGGCTCCCTCGTGACCAAATATGAAAGGATCTTGCCTCACCAAGTTGGAATCTTCGACGGAACAATCGTCATAGGAGCCGAATTGCCATTTTTAGAGCAACTTCATCACATTAGGGGAGAAAATCATCCAGAGGTTAATCGCGTCAAGAATTTCTACTATTGTTCCCAGTCTCCTAGAGCCGTACGTCTTTACAAAATTCTAATCGTTTCAAGAAAATACATGTGAATAGGCGCATAATGGCCGCTTTATGGTTTAGACATGTAACCGTGAAATACATCTACTTCATGTAGGTGACTATATAATAGTATAGTTGACATATGTGATCATGCATTCTCTTATATTTCGTGTAGCTAGCAAATTTTTCCCTTTTTATTTTTATTTTAAAGTTATAGCTTTTTCTTGTGTAGCCACTGCGATGGTTAGTACTATATATAGTAATTGTTAACTGTAGCTGTTGATATATCAAAATAATGATATGATCATATATGGAATTATGTATATTAAAATGAATTTGTTTATTTGTATGAAAAAGGTAGTTTATTTCTTAATGACATAATTTTAAACTATATAATAACACAATGTTTACTCTAGATAACACTCCAATTGAGAAGTCTTACTTTTAACTAATAATAAAATTTCTATATTTATCTAAACATTTTCTGTAAAATTAATTATCTTATTTGATCTAACAATTTGGTATCTATCTAATTGATCCATTTGACAATAACTAAAATATTGATAAAATTAAAATAATTGAGATTTACTTTTATTAAGAAAAATATAGACTTATATAGTCAGTCATACAGAAAGTTTGATGGCATATTATCGTTAGGTGCACATAGATTTTTGTCATATTTTGTTTGGTGTAACAAATTCATTGGTTGCTTGGCCTTTTCTCTTCTTTTTTTCACAACGTGGAAAGCATTTTACTACAAATGTAACCGTTTTCGATCGTTACAACCCCTATCATTGTCACAATGACAAACTGTTTATAAAAATATTCAAAACAAAACATTAAAACTTATATGAGAACAAATTGTAAACGCGAGATAATGTTTTTGACAAATAAGTTATAATAACATTAACGTAAATTTATCTCCAAAAACATAACAAAATAAAGAAAAAAAAAACTTATCCCGAAAAATAGCTTAATAAATAGGGTAATATTAGTAGATAACCAAATAAAACATATAAATTAAGAAACTAGCAGAGAGAAAGTTTTTTGTTACAAAATAACCATGGACCTACGTTGTCGGAAGAAAAGAAATAACAAAGCTACCCTTCATTTGTTGTAAGATGAACAGTAAACGAAACACATCTGTGTAATTTTTCAAAATAGCATGTAACATTAAAATTTCACATGTTATATTTAGTTTAAAAACATGTTATTTCAAAAAACGTTATGAATTTTTAAGAAAAAATATTATTATGAAATTCTTTTACATGAACAGAATCTTTAAAAAAAAAAAATTACATGTGATTTTAATAAAAACCATATATTACTAAAAAATAAGAATATATTTTTAAGGAAATCACGTGTGATCTTAATAAAAAAACGTGTATTACTACAAAATATCATGATAAAAAGAGATATTAAACTGAATAGAATGTTTTTTCCAAAAAATACCATGTGTTTTTTATAAATACTATGTAATAAGAGAAAATAACAAAATAAAAAGAGGATATTATGTTATCGCATGTATTTCGGAAAATAACATGTTACAAAGGACATTTACGTAATTACACGTGTTCTCCAGCATGTTTCCGACAAGATACTGTAACTCAAGGTTAGTTTGTACATTCTTTTCAAATCTATAGTCATTTATTATAAATACTCTAATAAATATCACACCATTCGCCTCCGCAATCCACAACCTCGCAAGTAACTCTCATCCTCGCTGTACTGATCAGGTTACTCTTTGTCTCTCTTCTTTTTCTGGTTTTCGAGTTTTCTTTAGTATTATGCATTCAATATATCATATCAAAAAAATGCATTTACAGGAGTATACTAGTAGTAAAAAGTAATAGCTTTTATAATTTCAGAAGAAAAAACTCTGAAAGATGTCGACCGGAGGACCCCAAAAATTAGAAGCACAAGGAGGAAAAGAAGGCAAAGAATGGGATGATGGAGCCGAACACGATGGTGTGACGAAGATATACGTAGCAGCTGGTGGTCTTGGAATTGAACAAATCAGATTCGATTATGTAAAGAACGGACAACCAAAGGAAGGATCTTTTCATGGTGTGAAGGGTAGAAGTACTATTTCTACGGTATGTTGTCTTTTTTTTCTTTCTCTCTCTTTAATGCTACTATACCAAGTTAATGTGTATTCTAGCTAAGAGTAGTAAAAATATATGTTTAACTGAAAGAACCGAATCTATAGTTTAATCGAAACCAAAGCCATATTAGTGAAATATGGTTTCACTAGAAATAGATCCACTATAATGAAAGCTGATAATTAGTGAGATTCGTAACCGTCTTAATCGTCTATCTCTAACACACTTAACCGCTAGTTTAAGATATAACTTTGATTTTATTTTTTAAACGTTGGGTATTCAATTTTTTAATGTGGAATCTCAGTATATTTTTTTGCTGGTTTTTAAAAGATTTTAGTATTGTTTTTGGCATTTTCCCCTATAATCATTAACTCTATTTTTCAGTTTTTACCCTGAACTTATTCCAAACCGAAAGCATTGTTTTTGTTTCTGTTTCAATGAAACCTAAAACAAACCGGTTGTCCATCCTTAATAAACTATTGACATTTTTTTTCTATTTTGACAGATTGAGATTAGCCATCCAGCCGAGTATCTTATTTCCATGGAGGGTTGGTACGACTCTACCAATATCATTCAAGGAATTCAGTTTAAATCCAACAAACACACTTCCCAGTACTTTGGATATGAATTTTTGGGAGATGGTACACAATTTTCACTTCAAGTTAATGACAACAAGATCATTAGCTTTCATGGGTTTGCTGATTCTCATCTCAATTCTGTTGGGGCGTATTTTGCACCCATCTCTTCCTCCTTGACTACTACTCCCAACAAAGTGGAAGCTCAAGGAGGAAATGGTGGAGAAACATTCGACGATGGTGTTTTTGATCATGTAAGAAAGGTTTATGTTGGTCAAGGTGAGTCCGGTGTAGCTTATGTCAAATTCGAATATGAGAAAGATGGGAAAAGAGAAACAAGAGACCATGGGAAAATGACATTGTTAGGAACAGAGGAGTTTGAGGTTGATTCAGATGATTACATCACATCAATTGAAGTTTCTGTCGACAAAGTCTTTGGTTATAACAGCGAAATCGTCACTGCTCTTGTGTTCAAGACTAGTAAGGGTACAACCTCACCGCCTTTTGGAATGGTGACTGAGAAGAAATTCGAACTTAAAGATGGTAACGGAGGAAAACTTGCCGGATTCCATGGGAAAGCTAGTGATGTTCTTTATGCTCTTGGTGCCTATTTCGCTCCATCGACAACTTCGACTACTCCATCTACTACCAAGAAGCTACAAGCAAGAGGTGGTAATGGAGGAGCTTCTTGGGATGATGGTGTTTTTGATGGTGTTAGAAAGATACTTGTTGGTCAAGGAAACGATGGTGTAGCTTTTGTCACGTTTGAGTACAACAAAGGCTCTCAAGCAATCCTCGGTGATGGTCATGGGAAGAAAACATTACTTGGAACTGAAACGGTTCTTTCTTCTCTCTAGTCTGTTTCTAGTTTCTCCAAAAAAAAATATTTCTTGATCTAATGTTCCTCTTTTTGTCTTTTGTAGTTTGAGCTTGATTATCCAAGTGAGTACATCACTTCAGTGGAAGGTTACTATGATAAAATTTTCGGTGTTGAAGCTGAAGTGGTGACGAGTCTAATGTTCAAGACTAACAAGAGAACGTCTCAGCCGTTTGGAATGACTGCTGGGGAACATTTCGAGCTTAAAGAAGACGGTTACAAGGTCGTTGGGTTCCATGGAAAAGCGGGTGATTTGGTTCATCAGATCGGAGTCCATATCGTGCCCATTTTCACCAATTACAGAGTTGCTATTTAGGTTTTTTTCTTCTGATGATTCCGTAAAATAAGGTCCATGGACCATGCATGCTTATGGATTAGGGTGTGTGTTTTAGCGTCAATGCTTCTATGCGAACATGTAATGTTCTGCATTCATGTGTCTTATCATCACTTGTCGATTTTAATAAAGGATGTTTCTTTTTTATCTCTTTTTTGGTCTTTCTATCATAACTTGGAAGAGCCACTGATGGAACTTGTGCAGTTTTAATTTCTTGCGACGAATACTTTGAACGATAACCAATACTAAAAATCACAACAAAAAAAGAAATAACATTTTTGATCATTTGTTAACTGGTAATTTTTTTCGAAAGAAACAACGTGTAAATCTGCTTCTTACATTCTATTATCCTGTGTGGGGATGTTTTAGTGTCAATGATTTATGCGAACATGTAATTTTCTATTGTTCTGCCTTGCTGGTGTCTTGTCTTGTCACTTGTTGATTTTTCATAGAGGACGTTTCTTTTCAATTTCTTTTTAGATCTTGGTTAGTTTTTGTGTATGTTTTACATCTAAAAAACTGCAAAAATTGATGTCAAAAAAAAAGATGTCAAAAAAAAAACTGCAAAGAAAAAGCCATATTTTTAAAGTATTTATATTTTTAGTTTTTCATAAAATATGTTCTTAAATTTCAAACGCCTAATGGGAAAAATGTTTTATTTGCTGCAAAAGTTTATTCATAAAATAAGTAACAGAAAATATATGCTGAAAATGTTAAATGTTGTTGGTTAATATTTTAAAAAAATTACACACCAAAAGCATCATCAGCGAAATTAGACATTCACTTACTTGAAGCGTCAAAGGGTTAAATGTTCGAACCCTTCTTCCTTCATATCACTTGATTTTAATTTTTTCTTTTTTTCTTGCTTGTAACCCATTAAAACCAGGGCCACTATGTTCTGGCTTAATGTCTTGGGTAAGATCTTTCTAGTTGTACGGGCCATAAAATCCAGTATCACACGCTTTTGATGGCCATGACCCATGAGGCCGGTGATCGGGTTACCTTGTGCCGTCCGTTTGACTTTGATTGATGATTTCTTAGTCGAACATATACTGGCCGTGTTTAATATATTGGTATCATATACTTCTTGGCTTGAACAGTGGCCGTGAAGCTCACTCACTATGGGCGCTATAGAGTCTGACCATGTAATAATCCTTTTTCTAGGGACCCGAAGCTTTTGCTGTCTTGCTTATAGAACAATTTCGTCGAGATTTATCGACGTGTCGCAACCAGATTGATAGACAGAAATTCACCCCAAGAAATATAGGTTTTAATAGACTGGTTTAGTTATATTGCAAATTTCCAAAAATATGCGATGCATAAATTTTTTTGATGGATATTAAAAAAAATAGGTGCCTATTGATTTTTGTTACTTTTTGGTTGGTATAACAAATGTATGGTTTATTGGCTTTATATTTGTTAGTTGGACCATGTGGGAAGCATTTCTCTCACGTTTAAAAAGGAATGTAACCGTTTCCTTTTCAAGAATTTATAACTCCTCTCATTGTCACAAAGAATATAAAGACTTTGTCTAAGTGAGGTTTTCACTTTCACATTATATAAGAATTTTTTTACTATTCCTTGCTATCACTATCCACAAACTCGCAAGTTACTCTCTCATTCCTCATCGTACCCTCTTTACTCAGGTTACTATGTCTCAGTCTCACTTCTTTTTTTGTTTTACTCGAGTTTTCTTGAGTATTAATCAGCGAAAAAACGTATTTTGAATATTTTATGTTTTGTGTTTCTTCTCTAACTAGTGACTACTTCTAGATTTCAAAGAACTTATAAACAAATTATTATATTATTTTCTTTTTTCTTTCCAATTTTGTATTTCTTCCTTCTTAACAATAGCTTTAAGCTAGGCTTCTTTTTCTCTTTATAACGTCAAAACTGATTAGTTTGTTAGGAAATTGCAGAGGCAAATTAAAGTAATGATAGTGTAAACCATGAATTTGTCAAAATCCAGAAATTTTTTCTAATGATTTCCTCTTGTTAAGTATGTAAAAATAATAATTATGTCAAAGACTCAAAAGAAGACAAAGATCTGAAAAAGTATTTCCTGAATCATGGAACCTGAGAAATAATATTCAACAAAAAAAGTAATTAATTATCTAGGGTTATAACGTTTTTTGCTTCACAGTTGTGATAAGTAAAAAAAAAACATAGTTTGTGTTGCTTCCTCTTATTCTGTTTTTCATATGAGGAGACCATTCGGTTCTTTGTTTCTTAGTGTGTTTCTATGAAAACGTTTCCATCTTTCAGGTATTTTCTGAAGTTAAAAGATAGAAATAATGTCTGAAAAGGTGGGAGCGATGGGTGGTAACAAGGGTGGAGCATTCGACGATGGTGTTTTTGATGGTGTGAAGAAAGTAATTGTTGGAAAAGACTTCAACAATGTAACTTATATCAAGGTTGAATACGAAAAGGACGGAAAATTCGAAATTCGTGAACACGGGACTAATCGCGGGCAGCTAAAAGAGGTAATGAATAAACCATGACTTTGTTATTATTCACTTGGTTCTTATGAAACTCGTAAAATTTTTGTTTTTAATGGAAAATGAAATGCAGTTTTCAGTGGATTATCCGAATGAATATATCACAGCCGTTGGTGGAAGCTACGACACTGTTTTCGGTTACGGATCAGCGTTGATCAAGTCATTACTCTTCAAAACCTCTTATGGAAGAACCTCTCCAATCCTTGGTCACACGACATTACTAGGGAATCCAGCTGGGAAAGAATTCATGCTCGAGTCCAAATATGGAGGAAAGCTTCTTGGTTTCCATGGACGTTCTGGTGAAGCTCTTGATGCCATTGGACCTCACTTCTTTGCTGTGAACTCTTCTCTTAAGCACTTTAAACCGCAAGGTGGGAATGGAGGGAGTGCTTGGGACGATGGTGCTTTTGATGGTGTTAGAAAAGTGCTTGTTGGGCGAAATGGTAAGTTTGTGAGTTATGTCAGGTTTGAGTATGCGAAAGGAGAAAGAATGGTACCACATGCTCATGGGAAGAGACAAGAAGCTCCACAAGAGGTATCTTCATAGAAATATTTGTGTTGTTTCTTGTTTACTAAGATTTTATTGGTCTCTTTTGACTGGATAAATTTTTGAATTTGGTTGTAGTTTGTAGTGGATTATCCTAATGAACATATTACATCGGTCGAGGGAACAATCGATGGTTACCTTTCGTCGCTGAAGTTTACGACATCAAAAGGAAGAACCTCCCCTGTTTTTGGGAATGTGGTCGGTAGTAAATTTGTGTTCGAAGAAACAAGTTTTAAACTTGTTGGGTTTTGTGGTCGATCCGGTGAAGCTATTGATGCTCTTGGTGCACATTTTGCCCCTCTTCCTGCTCCCACTCCAGCTCCCGCGCCCGCGCCCGCGCCCGCTCCAGCTCCAGCTCCCTCGCCCGCTCCCGCTTCTGCGCCCGTTCCAGCTCCCGCACCCACGCCCGCTCCAGCTCCAGCTCCTCCTAACAAAGTGGAAGCTCTAGGAGGAAATGGTGGAACAATATTTGACGATGGTGCTTTCGATCATGTAAGAAAGGTTTATATTGGTCAAGGTGATTCTGGTGTAGCTTATGTGAAGTTCGAATACAGAAAAGATGGGAAAAGAGAGACACGGGAGCATGGAAAAATGACAGTGTTAGGAACAGAGGAGTTTGAGGTTGAGTCTGATGATTACATCACATCAATTGAAGTTTCTGTCGACAATGTCTTTGGTTTTAAGAGTGAAATCGTCACTTCTCTTGTCTTCAAGACCTTTAAGGGAATAACCTCACAACCTTTTGGAATGGAGACTGAGAAGAAATTGGAACTTAAAGACGGTAAAGGAGGAAAACTTGTGGGATTCCATGGGAAAGCTAGTGATGTTCTTTATGCTCTTGGCGCTTATTTCGCTCCAACAACAAATTCAACTACGCCATCGACTCCTTCTACATCTAAGAAACTACAAGCAAGAGGTGGAAATGGAGGAGCTTCTTGGGATGATGGTGTTTTTGATGGTGTTAGAAAGATACTTGTAGGTCAAGGAAACGATGGTGTAGCTTTCGTTACGTTTGAGTACAACAAAGGCTCTCAAGCAATCCTCGGTGATCGTCATGGGAAGCAAACATTACTTGGAACTGAAACGGTTCTTTCTTCTCTCCAGTCTGTTTCTAGTTTCACCCAAAATTTGATTTCTTGACCTAATGTTCCTCCTCTTCTTTTCTTTTGTAGTTTGAGCTTGATTATCCAAGTGAGTACATCACTTCGGTAGAAGGTTACTATGACAAAATTTTCGGAGTTGAAGCTGAAGTGGTGACGAGTCTAACGTTCAAGACTAACAAGAGAACGTCTCAGCCGTTTGGAATGACTGCTGGGGAACATTTCGAGCTTAACGAGGACGGTTACAAGATCGTTGGGTTCCATGGCAAAGCTGGTGATTTGGTTCATCAGATCGGAGTCCATGCCGTGCCCATTTTCACCAATTACAGATGTGTTTTCTAGTTTCTTTCTCTGATGATTCCGTTAAATAAGGTCCATGGACCATGGTTATGGATTTGTGTGTGTTTCACTGTTTTAGTGTCAATGCTTTATGCGATCATGTGATGTTATGCCTTCATGGTATTTGATCACTAATAAAGGATTTTTCTTGTCAATCTCTTTTTAGATTTTTGTTAAATTTTCGCATATGAAAATAAAAATTAAAAAATAACTCATTTTTCAAAAACAATATTTCTAAAATTTCAATGAAATATTGCAAATCATTTTGTTTGCATTGACAACTCCAAACCTCTTTGAACAAGCGTGGGTCTATCACAAGTTATTTGTTGCGACGCCATACATACCAAACCTATCAATATCCAGAAGAAAAAAAAAAACCGGTGTTGTGTGAACTCCTTCCATGAGTTCCACTCTTTTTTTTTTGCAGCAAAAATGGTCCACAAAAAATTGTTGTTTCTTT
>Ga0041059_1003587_pt1 | contig 10451 bp, 2 predicted proteins | sample AraColnosormetaG_FD_56232 | JGI IMG/M metagenome (GOLD analysis project Ga0041059, IMG submission 56232) | Arabidopsis roots microbial communities from North Carolina, USA - Col MF nosort | ecosystem: Host-associated > Plants > Roots > Unclassified | place: USA: North Carolina | collected 2013-09-02 | reverse complement strand
AAAAAAAAAAAAAAAAAAAAGGTTTCAGTTACCAATCTGATTCGAGAGAGTTTATTTTATGTTGAGTGATCATAAGAAAAAGTGGATTAAGACATATCCGTAAATGGATGAAGAAGCTACCAAATACAATAATAGAACTCAACTAAGTAATATAAACAAAACAGATGGTGTTCTTAAACTTCAAGATCATAAAACATTTGTAAGAAGAAAAAACTTGAAGATTCTTGATCAGCCAAAAAAAGACACCATATGGATTTAAGAAGTGAGAAATCAACAAGAGATGAGATTTATAACAACACAAAGAAAGAAATCTGAAAATCTAGAAATCAAGAAACCAAAACATGAAAAGCCAAGATCGGGAAGAAGAAAAAAAAGAGTTTGAGGAAACAGTGATATTTTTACTCGTAAATCTATACATATGCACACATACCAATCTCGTAGATTTCAAGATTTGGATCTTAAGATCAAATAAGAGATCAAAGAGAAGGAAAAAGAAGAGTAACTAAATCTACAAACTTTAAAACAAGGACAAGAACAAGAAACGAAACTAAGTGTTGATGGATTTGATGAAACGAAGGTATACACAAACCTTTAGATTTTCTTGGCAAAAGAAGAAAAAAGTGGTTTCTTAGAGAGAGAAGAGAGCATTGAAGAGAAGAAAGAGATTGAGAGAGAGAAGAAGAACGAAGCACTATAGAATAAAATAATTTTGGTGTTCCATATAAGTCCACATACGTATTATCACTAAATGTGAATAAAATAAAGAAAAACAAATGAGTGCAAGACGAAGAAATATATATTGAAAGTGTCCACACTAACTTCAATTATTATCACACTCCACCATCTTTTTTTTTTTTTGATCATTTTCTTTTGTATAGATTTTGATATAGCTAGCTAAATTATGAATTGTTTGCTAACATTCTCTTATTCCGATAAATGTTTTACTTTTGTTGTTGGCTTTCTATGCAAAAAGGACTTGTTGTTTCTTAATCACATATTGTCATTAGAAAAACAAAATAGTTAAGATACATGCAATCAAAAACACTGAAACTAAAATCCTTAAAAGAAACTAATGGTTAATGGTTAAACATCCAAATAACTCATTATATAACTGATGATTTGTAAACTGTAAAAATAATTTTTTAAAATGTTATGGAATATATATATACAAAAACATTTATACGAAAAATAATCTAATTTCAAAATATAAAAATGTAATTACATAGGTTTCATAATAATATAAGGAATTTGAATATAAAATCATCATACCTTTGTTAAATTCATTTTACAATCCAATTTTTAATAGCTATCCATTTCAAGATCTATTAAAGTTGTCCTAACAAAACTAAAAAATTAAGCTCAAAAATGAATTACCAAGTAGCAATGGATGTGGGGCCCACATAGCAGACAAGCAAGCGACACGTCGCAATCACATCAATCTTAAAAAAAAATCTTGGGGCCGTTGTTCCTCCACTCTCTGTATTGGATTATTAATTTACTATTTTAACCTTTTTAACCAAAGGCAAATCATTTGTACGTTCGTGAAATCTTATTTACGAATTTCGTACAAACTCACACGCGCTTAGATATTTTACCTTTACTTACACGCGCATCTACATATGTTCCTATCCACATTCAATACAATAATATCAAATTAATAAATATTTAACCTTTATTCTCTTATTTTTTGTGGTAATTGTTCTCTTATTTTTGTTCTAGTATAATTCTATTTACTATATGTAGTTTTGAAAACTCGAATAAACTTTTGGATATAGAATTAAAAAATTTACATAGTTTATGTTATCTTCGCCTCTTCAGAGGATTTATGATAGAAACTATAAATTCGAAAAATTAAATAAGCAAGCATGGGAAAAAGCATGAACACAAAAATATACTAAAAAAAGGGAAGTAAGAATATGCAAAAGTGGTGTATACAAAATAGTTAGTACGTCGATTCGACGTGGACGAAAGAGATTAACCCAAACCAAATCGTATAGATAGTGTCATGCATGCAATGTATGTATGCATGTGCACAATCTTTTAATTATTTCATCCATACCGTATACGACTTTGTACTTATATCTATATATTTATGTATATGAGGGATCAAAGGCATTTAAAACCGATCTTCGATTCGTAATTAGCATAATATATGCCTCGACAGCTTCGTGTAATATCAATGCTATACTTTTATCAATTTGAATCACGCAAACATCGTTATAAGCGAGAGAAGACAGATTTATGTGAGGAAGACTTCTCGGTCACATCTCACCATTTGATTCATATTCTTCCAAACATCTCATGCTTAAGCACTAATCAACATTTGATCACACTCTTGAGTCTTGAGTTGTTTGGGAGTGTAAAAATCAATGAGTGTTACATATTGTCGGGATACAAATTCTAATGAGAACCTGAATTAAGAAGAGTTTATTTGGATATTGATCAGTGGCACTTGAATTCGAATCTGATTGATTAGTTTGGAGTTTGGACTATGGAAGTTAGTCAAGTTACATATGATTATGTGGAACTCGTACATGAAAACAAATTACTACTTCTCTTGGACAACTTATCAACAAATTAAAAATTAGATTTAAGTTTAGTGACAATGTTAGGAGATTTAACTAATTTTATTTCTTAGATGATAACTTAATGGCAAGAAAATGTGCACCAAGTTAATATATTTAAGTCATAACATCTCTTGTGCTCTTAAATATGATTAGACCAACGATTTAATTTTTATATTGCGTAATGGAGGACCAAAACCAACATTTAGTTTCTTGTTTAATGTTACGATGTTCACGCCAAAATAAAATAACCCTCTAAGTGGGCCCCGCTTTAAATAATACTATCAACATAAATTCTAAAAAATAATAACATGCATTCCGATTTTCTCTTTTTTCTTCTGTTTTTTTGGCCAACGCATTCCAATAACTCTATATTCTTTTTTTGATATAGTATAGTTCAAAGTGTATGTTGAGAGTCGTATGCCAGTATTAATTGATTTGTTTGTATAATGTGGTTTCTTATCACTTAGTATTATTTTTTCAACTATATATATATATATATATAGGTAGTTAAACTACATTACTGTTTACGGAAAGGATACAAGTTGTACAATGAATCCACATCTTAACATAGCATACATAAAAAAAAGAGTTTATATTTCAACTAAATTTTATAAATTTTGGATGAACCTAGTGATACATTAATATGACTTGTGTGGCATTATTACGAAAAGGATAAAAGTTTAACAACTAAATCATGTATCATGATTCATGAGTCGGCCCTTGACACAGTTGCAATGAGGTAGGTATATTGTTAGTTCCTTTTTTTTGGTTTAATGTTAAATTATATTGTTAGTTCTTCTTAATTATTATTTAATTAGAAGACCACATCTTATGAATTTCTTGTTATATTGTTTAAAATACGTTTCATTATTCTTTTTTTTCAAACTAATATATTTATTGCTTACGTCGACTAAAATTTTCTCTCAATTAGAAGAAGTTAGATGACAACCTAATATTCATTATTATTTTGTCGGCGCCTAATTTATATTAATATACAAAAATTTGATATATTTTGTTAAAATGAGAATTGTCAAGTTCAGATATGCAATTATGTGATAAGGAAAAAATTGGCCATCAAACTAAATATCAAAGTTTTTTTCGTCAATATCACTTTTCAATGTTGACCCAAAATTAAAAAAAAAAGCTTTTAAATATTAGTGTCTTTCAACTTTTCAACTAGTCGTTTTATCATATAAAAATTCTCAAAATTCTTTCTTTCATGATAATAACTTTTTCCAAACGGTCAAATGTTCTCACAAGTTGTAATTATTTTGGAGTTAGTGGCAATTTCAAAAATAAAAATTGTTGAATTTTAGGACCAATATTGCCTTTTTGATGCAGGAGTCTCTCTCTCAAAAACTAATAGTATAAACTGAAATTGTTGTGGATGGATACGTGACCATTTATTCTACACCAAGAGAGTAGTGCTCAAAATTTCAAATCTTGCAACAAAACTATAAGCTACGACTTACGAACCAAGCTACGTATTATCCATAAAGCTTTTTCGAATAATCTCTCTATAAACAGCATTTGAATTTGGATCTATAACATCATCGGAGTAACATTCTTCTAACTAATTGAATTACCAATGCATGAATCATTAATAGTATAGTTTGCAAATATTTGCTTATAAAACTTTTTATGGACCGGCGACAAATAATAATATACATACATATCTATGTATATAATCGTAAGTGTGTCTATATATTATACAGAAATGTGTATCAACTAACATGTAAAACAAAAGAAGACATGGAGTGAGAGAAGCATATGATAATAAGCAAATGATTTTGAAAATGCGCATGCAACATAGCCGTTGTGCTTGTACTCATCTCTACGCAAATATATTTCATTATTTTCACTAAAATATTCTCCCTATTTTTATTTAAATTTTCTTGTAACAATAATAAAACAGCTCATCTACACCAAATGCAACTATTTCTTTTTTTGTTGTTTTGTATAAAATCCTTGTCCATCTAATTTTGACATTGTTTACGCTCAATATCAATGTGTATAATAAAGTCTATATGTTTGCAATCTAAAATAAGGAATGAGTGAGGAAAAAAAAGATAATGAATTGCGTATACATAATAATGTATGTCATGACGGTGACTATGATCTTGACTACATCATATGATTTCAACCATACAAATATTTATATCTAAATAGAGAGAATTAAGCATCATGATGTTAACTCTTATATAATTTATTTTAAATTCGCTTTCATAACATTATAATTATAAGTTTTCATCCTTAAAACTTAAAACAAAAGTGGGGGTCCTTTTACCTTAGTGGAGTTCTCATATATATCATCCTATGAGGAGAGAATTTATCTCAGTCTCACCATTGTCTTTCTAAAGCAGCCTTTTTGAGATTCTCAACCTCTTTATTATAGAGAAACATGAGATCTTGAGGTGTCTAGCTTCTCAAGATCTCAAGCTTAAGGAAAATGCCTGGACTTTGATCTGAAATGCCATGGAATATTATTTAGTATCTTGGAGAGAAGTAGAGTTCTTGGTCTGAACTTTCATGGGATGTTGTAGAAGCTTGTATTGGTGTCGAAATAACCATTTCCGCTGTAAGGAGGATGAAGAAGATTAACAGAAGGAGACGCTTGCTGTGTCTTAGAAAGATCTAGAAACTGAGAGGTTGGTTTTGGACTTGATTCGTTGTGTGAAGGCTCTTCTCTTTGGTTAATAACCATCAAATCCTTTCCCATCAGCCGCAACACCGGGTTGGGAGTTGAAGGAACCGCAGGCACAGACTTACTCAGGAAATCCAAATCTTGTTGGATCATTTGTGGTGGTGGTGGTTGACAAAATGTTGTATCTTCAAGAGCTTTCTCCTTTCTTTGGCAACAACATGATTGATCATTGTCTCTGAATCTGGAAGGTCTCTTGTCAGTGGTGATGATGTTATGAAGACTTAATGTCTGTGTTTCAGGAGCTGCAAAGTTTGAAATTGCTGAAACAGGTGATTCCGATGAATTTCTGTCAGTGAGATCAAACTGATCTTGTGAAGAGTGGACTTGGCTTGTGATAACTGAAGAGTTTCCATGATGTTCAACTGCATCAGTTCCCATCATATCCCAAGGACTTGGTAAAAATGATCCCGGAGGTCCTGGAATAGGAATGGGATCAACCTCCATGAACGAGCTTTCTTGTTCCGCGGTTTCGCAACCAGTTTTCTCATAAACCATGCTTTCAAACTCAACATCTGCATCTTTAGTTTTGTCCAACATATCATCACCTCCTTTGTTATCACCAGTCTCTTCATAGCTTTCATAATCATTGTCTTCCCCGCTAAACGAAGGATTTGAGCTTAGCGCAACCTTATCTGTTTCTCCATCATCATCATCCCAACCATCATAATCTGACAGTTCACGTTCTTGAGTCATTTCAGACTCCCATTTCCCTATATCTTCATCTTCATTCTCAGAGAAATCCATTCGAGCTTTCTTGAACTTCATGACGCCTCTCGCCACAGGTGTTAAACATCTCAAGGGATTTGCTACAAATAAATCACTTTCAATGCTTCTGTTCCTAGACAAAGCCCAGCTCTTTCCAGAAACTTGGCTCTCCCCACAAACTCTCCATGACCCTATACTGTTTAAAGGAGAAGAAACTGTCTCGGACAAATCAGTACTCACATGACTTGGACTTCTTAACACAAGAGGATCTTCTGACAATGAATTCCAATTCTCAGATTCACAAATGTCTGTCCCATTCTTCTTTCCATGCCTTGAAAGAGAACGCTTTGTTAGCATCCGCTGGTTGAATATTCTACCTTGACCAGGACCTGAAGTTTCTGACCTCTCAAAGTCTTTACCTTCTTTAGAATATCCTCTTCGATACTCCGGTATCTGTTACAAAAATGATAAAGAAACTTGTGTTACTAATCTAACAACCAAATCAAGAACGGATCATGCAAAGGCATAATTACCTCTGAAGCATTGCTTTTACGAACAGTGAGTTTTCTGTTTTGAGGAACTAGTTTACGATGCTTGTAATGTTTCTCTCCCCAAAGTTTTTTCCTAAAGCTTTTGCCCCCTTTACCTTCACTAGAAGATTTCTTCTCACAAACTTCTTCATGCTCTCTTCTTGATGGATCAGAAGCTTTCTCGTTAAACTTAGATAAAATCCGCAGTTTTTGGCCCTTAGCATCAATGTAAACAGGTCCAATGCCAGCAGCATCTTCATCAATGCGAGCACGCGACACGCTTCGCTTCTTTACTTTGTTGGACACTTCAGGCTTATCATCAGAGACAACACGGTTAGAGTAGCTCGAAATCATAGCCCACTTTGTGCCATTTCTTTTATCAAGATCTTCTAATGTGCCTTCTTTCGCAGAAGCATAGATATCAGTCATGGTTTTAACTTTCAACCGTGGCTTAGTCTTAGGCCTGTTTGGCTTACGAATCGGCTGCTGCCCCGAGTCAACAGACAGACACTGATCAATGTGCGCATTTAAAGTAGTGTTAGAAGCAGACGAGAAGGTTTTGCAGATGGGACAAGTTCTCAAAGCCATAGAATCAGAAGCTGAAAAGAGGCTACTATGATCTTCTTTTCCACCACTATCCACACAAGCTCCAGGTTTCACTATCAACCCACACTTTTTTCTAGGATTCTTGTTAACCATAGCTACTTGTATTTTGGATTTCGAACCACTCGCCAACAAACCATTCTCAAATCCTTGTTTAGTAGTCTCTACTAATATCTGATAAGAGCCAAGTTTCTCTGACTTTCTCTTGTGACTTACCGCTTCCACATGAGTTATGTTTGGCTTCTTCACTTCAGGAGGCTGAATCGGTGGCAATGGATCAGTTAAGCCATGATTTAAACAAAGTTGCAAACTTGTTGAGGAAAAAGGCCAACTTTTCTTGATGTTCTTGGTCCGGTAACTAAATGCATAATCTCTGCAAAAAACATCACAAAAACCAAATCATCAACCATTAGTAGTACAACAACCAGACAAAACATAGGTACAGGCTTTTATAAAAAAAAAAACTTCTGAGAGACATGACACAACAAAGAAAAGTTTGTTCTTTGATGATACTGAGACTCGTTCAGATCATGGACCAACGGATCAAAGAATAGTCAAAACTCAATACCATTAAGCTCCACATAATCACAGAAGGTGAAAGAAAAATAAAAATAAAAAGCATTTTGTTTTGAATCTGACCCATTTAGCAAAAATGAATGGATGAGAAGAAAAGATGTATCAGTAATCAAACCTAACAAGAAAGCTAAAGACTTTAAGCCTCCTAAAACAATGGTGAAGAACAAGAAACTGTTGACTTCTTCTCCATAAAACCCCCAACAAAATCGGAGAAGAAGAAACTTTAAGATTACCTGATGGAGAAAGTTGAAAGATGTGATTGACCTAACTCATCACAAGAGTTGGTCAGATGTAAGAAACTAGAAGAAGATGATGGATTGTTATTAGAAGGGCTTCTTTGATCAGTGGATGATAAGAACATTTGATTCTTCTTCCACTGTTACTACTATTCACTTCTTCACTTTTATCAACCTTGTCGTCCCTGCTCTTCTGCATAACACCAGATCTTTATAATACCAAATCTGAGAGCCTATGAAACCTGAAAAAGAGTTTAAAGTTTAAGTCTTTAAAACCCAGAAACTTGAGAAGATCAAGTAAAAAAATATTATTTCATGTGAAGGTTAGAAAAAAAACAGAGAATAAAATTAGGATTAGTGGGTGAGATTTTCAAGTATATGGGTTTGATTGGTGAAGCAAATCACAAATAGGAACAATCAAAAGAGTTGGTTTTTAATTCTTCAAAGTTTTTCCCCTAAAAACAAGCATCAGTTTCTAATCTGATTGGAGTGTTATTTTATGCAAGGAATCATATGAAACTCAAAGACATCACAATAAGAAACTAATAGATCAAGACACAGAAGGTAAAAGAACATACATTTGGTGAGATTTAAACCAAAGTTCATTGAGATTTATTTTTTTTTCTAAAAAAAAAATGAACACATTGAAAGAAGATAATCTAACCCTTAAGAAAAACTATAATCTCTACTTATGGATGAACCAACTGGAACATGAGATTTAACAACAAATCTGAGAAGACAATATTAGGAATCCAAGAAACAAAACCCTTTTTTATAATGTTATGAACAGAAGAAATGGATCATAAAATATCAAAAACTTACAGAGGATTAAAGATATATACTTATAATAAGCATACCTATTTTTGAAGAGTATAAGTTTGGATCTTTGAAACTTAATAAAGATTCAAAGTAAAGTAAGAACAAGAAACTGTAAATCGGTGAGACAATACAAAGAAAGAAAAAACAAAGAAGTAGGAAGACGACGAAGAGAGAAGAAGAAGAGAGTTGCTAAAATAAAAGTTTCAGATAAAAATTATATCAGTAAATAGACAGAAACCTTTAGAGGATTTGATTATTTTCAGAAATAGTTTTTCTTGGCAGAAGAAAAGATTTTTGTTAGAGGGAGAGAGAGATGAACAAGAACCACGCACTAACACATCAAAGTGGTATCAGGTTCCCTAAGTATTAAATAAACATACTGTTTACTTATAAAATAAACTTAAAGTAAAGAAATGTTTAAATGAATTTTTTTTTTTTTTTCCTCGTCGCTGTTCCTTTCGTATGTCTGTAAGTGAGCTGTGTGAATTCCTAAATAGTTGTTTTCATTTTTCAAACCATTTTTTTAATGCTGCTAACTTTATTTAAATTTTGGGCTTTGAACTGAACGAGACAAGTAGAGGCTGCTGCTAACTTTTTGTATCGTGTTTTTTAAGAAGTGGTTTCTACTTTCTATCATTGTTTATACAAAATGTAATCATGTTTCGAATTTTTAATTTATGGTAAGGTAAGAAACTTTAGTTATAAAAAATAATTAAGAATTTATGTATGTTCTTGTTAATTAGTATAAATTTTTGTATTCTTCGAAACCCAAAGATATGAATTGTGGAGGGGCTAGAAATGCTTTTTTTTTTCCTATGGATGATTCGACCATTAATGAAAAGCAAATGAAATCTTGACTTAAATGAGGGTTGACTCACTTTAGTTTTGGGATAAAGTCTTTTGAAAAGTTTATCAAATTATGGGAAGTTTCCATAAGAACGATCGAGACGGTTTGTGAACAAATGATCGTTCGGTTCTATTATATGACCTTAATTAAGATTGTTTCTTCTGTGATATGGCTATGGAATAATAGATAGATGAATCTATGACCTTAGGCGATATAAGATCTTCTCGGAGAATATTAAGGTGGAGCATATAACATGCGTGGAACAAACCAATGACCATGATATCTTTGAGATGAGATATGAAGGCATCGGCCGGAAAAATTTCCAACGTTTAAAGTCATAGAATAAATGGTCGAAGAATTTGGAATCATGGAAATGAAAGAAAGTGATTTTGATTCAGAATCAATGGTTTTTATTGTCCTTTTTAAAGGTGAAAATAAATAAGAACATGATGTCTTGACTGTTTTTGAGAGCAAGCCAAATGTTTACGAAAAAAAGGATCCAATTGTTTGAAAAAGTTGGTCATGTATATGTTAGTGCATATAGAATTATGTAGGCACTCATAACCACTTTTTCTCAAAATTACAAGTTCTATAAAGTATAAACCATGAGATATCTCATATTTTGATCTTTTTAAAACGAATGTATCAACAGCCAGAATTATCGTTAAATCATCACCTTATTAAGAGAAATTAAGAAAAATCATAGAATTAAATAAGAGAGGATAGTGCCATTTTGTGGAAACGTGAAATTATGGTTTTAGTCAAACATCATTTTCCTCGTTAAGTCATATTCCATGCCCTATGGACTTATTGGAGGTCCCATAATTCCTTCGCTACACGACACTATTCTTTTTTTTTTTTTTT
>Ga0041059_1003586_pt1 | contig 10454 bp, 5 predicted proteins | sample AraColnosormetaG_FD_56232 | JGI IMG/M metagenome (GOLD analysis project Ga0041059, IMG submission 56232) | Arabidopsis roots microbial communities from North Carolina, USA - Col MF nosort | ecosystem: Host-associated > Plants > Roots > Unclassified | place: USA: North Carolina | collected 2013-09-02 | reverse complement strand
AAAAAAAAAAAAAAAAAAAAAGCGTACACTCACTCATATGCACACACGAACCAATGCATCGGTAAGATTCGCATAAACATACAAAAAATAGGAGTAAATAAACCAAATAAAAACTAAAGTGAGGAGACAAATATTCTAACACAAAAAATAGAAAATAAAAATAGCGTCACACCTACTCTTTCTTCTACCTTTAGTATCTATCTCCTGTCTTCATACTCCTTTACACTCCTCTCCTTCTTCTTTACACCTCTCCAATGGTAAAATCTCTCATTCACTAACTTTCTCTGCTTCTCTCTATCTTTCTCTGTGCATACCAACTCTAAAGTCTCTCATCAATGGCGGCTCGAAAACTAGGGTCGTTGTTACGTCAATACTTTTTCTCTCTATGCTTCCTCTTCCTCGGTTGCTTCTTCTTCCCTAAAGACGCAGACTATAAACAAAAGAGAAGAAAGAAGAAGCTTAGAAGAGTTTCTTCTTCTTCTGGTTCATCTCTATCCTCTTCTTGGACGTATTTAAAACGAGTTTTCTTATCCACGACAAGGATATCCAAATCCCGTAACCAAACACATCCTAACGTTACTTTAACATCCGCAAGATCATCTCAAAACTCCCTCGTCACTCTCGTCCAACCCGATACCACAAACCAACCCGACCCGGAAACACGTATTCATCAGCAAACCGAATTCGAGATCTCCTCTTCCGACGAGATTTTCCCTTGTAACTCGTGTGGCGAGATTTTCCCAAAAATCAATCTCCTCGAGAATCACATCGCGATCAAACACGCCGTGTCGGAGCTAATCGCCGGAGAATCAAGCACGAACATCGTCAAGATCATATTCAAATCTGGTTGGCCGGAGCAAGGTAATTACAAATCTCCGGTGATCAATCGAATCTTAAAAATCCACAACAGTTCAAAGATTCTCACCAGATTCGAAGAGTATCGTGAGTTCGTGAAAGCTAAAGCCGCTCGTAGCAACGGCGGTGGAAGACGGTGGGACGATGAACGTTGCGTCGCCGACGGAAACGAACTTTTACGATTTTACTGCTCGACGTTTATGTGTGATTTAGGGCAAAACGGTAAATCAAATCTCTGTGGTCATCAGTATTGTAGTATCTGTGGTATCATCGGATCTGGATTCTCGCCGAAGCTCGACGGGATCGCGACGTTGGCGACGGGGTGGAGAGGACACGTGGCGGTTCCGGAGGAGGTTGAAGAAGAGTTTGGGTTTATGAATGTGAAACGGGCCATGTTGGTTTGTCGGGTTGTAGCGGGTCGGGTCGGGTGTGATTTGATTGATGATGATGACGTGGATAAGAGTGATGGTGGAGGGTATGATTCTCTGGTTGGGCAGAGTGGGAACAAGAGTGGGGCTCTGTTGAGGATCGACGATGATGAGCTTTTGGTTTTTAATCCAAGGGCTGTGCTTCCTTGTTTTGTTATTGTGTATACTGTGTAACCGGATTTGTGATCCTGTGTGTTTTTGTTTATATTTTGTTACAATTGTGAAGTGTGAAACGCTTTAGGTTTGTTTGGAAAATGGTAAAATCTTTGTGGTGAGTAATGATCTAGGTACAGTTTGAGAGGTTATGTGACTAAAGAGTTAAAGATAGTCCAGCCGAAACATTTAGTTTAATAGTTTATGTTATTGTTGATTTCGTCGATATATGTTGATTAAAAAGCATTTAGTCTAATAGTTTCTGTTATAGTCGATTTTGTTGAATGCGATATATGTTGATTAACAAACATTAGCGCAAGACCAAATCATAGAGGGGTTAACCACTAAGATTCCCTTTGTTGAATAATTGATTAAAGGAAGAATATGGTAGACAACTATGAATATAATTTTTTTAAAACTAAAAGGAAACACTTTTTTTTGGGGGTCAAACTAAAGTAAACACTTTAAATGGTATATTTAGTGCTTTAAAAACGAAATTAATGATGAAAGTAATATCTCTCGTAATTATTTTACAGAAATGAAAGAGAAATGTTAATTAAGAATTGAAAGAGTGAAAAACGATTTCATTTGATGCTTTTTTTTCATGCTTAAGAGTTTTTGATTCTATGTTGGTTAGTGTACATTCCATGAGATGGCGGTTGATAGACACCCATATCTCAACAAAATCAACTACAAACATGCGAATCCCTGGTTTAGACGGATGCATAAACAAATTTCTTTTCTTGTTGATATTTCGATTAGAGAAGTAATGTAGTAACTTTTATGACTCTCTATTTTGATTCTATAAACTCAAATGTCATAGCTATTACAGAACGTATTAATAACCTGTGAGACATTACATATGAACTCGTGTCATGCATGCATTTACATAGGTCCAAACTGCATTGAACATAACTCCATCGTGTACATTAAAATCATAACGATGATTATGTCGTTTCTAATTAATTGGCTTATTGCATTGCCATTTCGTAAATCTTCACCCTTAGTGGCATGACACAAAACGGTGACAATTTGGTTTGTTGAGTAAGCAAACAAAAGGACATTGCATGGCTCGTGAGCAAGATATAAATCCTCGTAATAGTGCAGTACAACCTCATTCCATTGGAGACCTCTATGACTCAATCTATAGATTGAAAAGGAACATGCCAAAGCCACCAACACATGTCATTCCATATGAACACTTCTAGGTCTCTCATATACAATGTCAATATGTAATAAGAAATTTCTTTCCAAGTCTAAGAACGTGATTGACAAACCAATGAATCAAACAACTGCTCCACCAACTTAACGAGAGGAAATAACTAAAAAGCCTTAAACGGTATTGAGTGAAAGATTTGAGTATCGTTGTACCTTGATTAGAATCTCAAAGAGTCAAAATTGCAAGTTAGTCAATTTAGTTATACGGCACATAAATAAAGTAAAACAAAAACATGCCGAAATTGCATTACGATTTTAGTGTTTTGACTAGTTTTGTACGTAGTACTCTATGTGCAAACCAATAAAAAAGAAAAGTGTACAGTAAACACACTTGGTTCCACGACATAGGCCCAACCGAAGATTCATAAGTTATGAGTCATAACTCATGAAGGCGGTGAGATCAGGTTCGATCTCATGCGCTATAATCACGTGCCTCAACTACCACCAAACCAAGATATTTTCTTCCTTTTCTCTAGACTGATCGCAACCATAAGTATTATATAACTCTTTTACCCACCGAGCCTTGGTGACAAACATGCATATACATAATACATTAATGGTATGCACATATGTGTATATTCATTAGTTGTACTTATTGTATACAATATTTTATATAGAGAGACTTTGATGGTGCACATTCTTATCTAAATGGTGTCTTCATGAGACTCGTCATCAAGAGGGAAACACGTGTCATCACCGCCGGTATTCCACAAGAAATTGGCGTAATTAGCGGCGTAGTAAGAGTTGGTCGGATCGGCATCAATTGCTTCTAAGAAAGTCTCCTCAGCCGCCCAAAGATCGTCCCGTGCTCTCCATAAGAACGTCGCATATTTGCTAAACGCCTCTGCATCTTTCGGTTCCACTCCTACCGCTCTCTTGAAATACTCTTCCGCTCTGTTACACATGAAATCACGTGAGAACTTATTCAATAGAGATAAGTAAAGACATGTGGAACGTATTAATGATGAAATGAATAACGCCAAAAGTGTTACGTGTGAAAATTAAATTTCCATATAATATGAATTAGGTACCGGTTACAAAAATGTGAAAGAATTATCAATTTAGCCATCATACTAACAAATAAGGATCGGTTAGGAATAATATCAAACCATTCATCGTGTCACTAAAATCTATAATGCTTGTTAAGCCCAATTTTCTAAAGAATGCTACAATCTAGAACAAAAAACTAACTGTATAAAGCTAATGACAAAAACATGGGTTAATTAATTTGGGTGGGAGATAAAATCTAGAAGACAAATTGTGATGTAACGACTTTTGTTGTTGGGTTATGGTGGGGAGTCTTTAAAACACAACCGTAAACTCCACTATCACTAAAACCCTCAAAGACTCAAAGCTCATTGGCTAGAACTTATCCCTAACACTGACTGAGAGTTACATTATAATTTTCTTTATTTATTCTCTGTTAGATATTTGTGTAATGTCGTTTTTCCTCAAAGAGGAAAAGAAATTGGTTGGTGTATATTCTGCTGATGCGATTATTATGACAATTATGAATTTCCACAATCTGCCCCACTAGTGAATTAAAAAATCATCGAAGTCTGCGCCTATTTTTGACTCTATGCATCAACTTGTAGCCTCAGAAATTCACAACCCAAAAGAATCTAAAAGGAAGATTCGACCCTAACTCAATAACCAAATCTACTTAAGCTAAACTAAGATTAACATAATTTAATTAGAAAACACATGATTAAAGTGTTACCTGTCATGGTCATTAGAGACGAGGTAAAGGAACTGAGCATAGTTAGCGAGTAGTAGAGGATTATTAGGCTCTTGAGACAGTTCTGTTTGATACATTAGCTCTGTTTTGAAGTAACCAGTGTCTTCCTCTGCTTCTACTCGAGCCTCTACATGAGACACGAACCGCTTCCTCGTCTCCTGATCCAACGAATCGTCAATATTTGAATACTGCATTCGTTCTGCTTCCTCCACCATCGAATTCCACAATCTATGTTCATCTTGTCCCGATACTGACGGCTCTGACCCGAAATTCGATGATGACAATTGAGAAACTCCTTCGGGTATGATTGTTCTGAACTGTTCTGATCCATCGGATCCATCACCGTCAGTTCCGCTTAACACCGGCTTGACGTTTCCACCGCCGCCATTGTTGTTACCACCAACTGAAGCTATACTCCCACTAGGAGATGATACAAAGAACGTTTTCACCACCGAGGAATCAAACTTCACGTTTGTTTCCTCTGTTTCACTAACAGTTGTTAACTCCGTAATCGTCGGAGGAAGAGGAGCAACAGCGGCTAAAGCGGAGCTGTTGTTACCGATAGAATAAACAGTGAAATTGGCTAAGAGAATCATAACATAAACCATCAACGTAGGAGTAGCAGAGAAAACTTGTTGAAACAACCAAACGAAAGATTGTTGCATCTCTTCTCTAACTCTTAGCAAAATCTCTTGCAAGTCTTCGTAGAACAGAATCTCTCTCATATGTAAAGTAAAGCTCTGAAGCTCCCGTATCATAAACACCATTGAAGAAAAAGCTTTATTCATCGAGCAACACGCAGATTCACCAGCTTGTTTAACTCCTTCTTCCCATTGACGTTTCTTCTTTATAATACGAAGTGAAAGAGGAAGATCAACACTGTTTGCTTTCATTTCAATACTCGACAAATGAACCATCTCGTTCCATGGCGGCTCGATTGAATTCTCGTCGTCGTCATGGTGTGGGATATTGAATCTGAGAGTTAGCTCTTGGATTTTTTTCGAGAACTCTTCGTCGGAGAATGGATCTAAGTTTGCGCTATAAACTCTTCGAAACGACTGAGTTTTGATCGGTCTAGATGATGATGATGATGATTTCCATAGCTCACATGACTTGGGTCGATGAAGCTTCGTCGACGGAGTTCCGAAAAGAGCCGAACGGTTTAGTCTCTGTGTCACGAAACGACATGATAGAAACCGGCCGTCGTGTACTGTGCTACGTCGTTTTGAAGGAGATGTTATGGTTCCCGAAGCTAGGGTTTGAGATGGTGAAGAAGACTGATGAATAATAGGCTGAGTAGTCCATTGAAGGAAAGTAGACGAAGAAGCTACTTTCACCCCCATGCGAAATTTTCCTGATAGATATTGAATCTGAATTTGAAGATTCGAAACAGAGAGACTAGTTTCTTCAACAATGGCTTCTCCTTATTAGATTCCTGTAAATCATAAGAGAAATTGAATCCACTAATTATCTTGAGATTGAATCATTGAAGATGGCAAATCGGATAGTGGAAAGGTAATGTCACGAGAATCGATGGGTTCAACGAATTAGTAAGAAAAAAAATAGGTAAAGAGAGGAAGAAAAACTCACCGGAAAATTTAAGTCTGAAATTTTCTCGGAGGAAAGCGAAACTCACTCGGGAAAATCCTGAGGAAGGCGCTTCACTTTTATTTTAGTAGAACGCGGAGAGAGAGAGAGTGAGGAGATGAGCTTTTATATACAGATGTCAAGGAAGGGTTTGTTGCGCACGAGTTTATGATCGAAAATATCGAAATTAATTAAATTAAATATATGACCGGGTTAAAGCCGGTTATACAGCGACGTAAAGAATCTGACAAACAAGTAAGCCGGTGACAAGAACCGACTCACATGATTAACCGGAGATGTCATTAGGATTTATTATTTTTACATCTGACGGTTTAAGATAGACCAAGTGTCTCCCAGACTATTGGGTTTTCTTTTGTCATTTTCTGACAACTAGTACTAGTGTATTGCGTACTGTATTTTGCCAATTTAAAATTTAAACCAATCAACGGTCTTGGAAAAGCCATGTAGATATTTTACTTGCTGTAAGATAATAATTTATTTTAAAATGGTTTAATTAGGAGTGTGAAAATAGTAACAGTTTTGCAAGAAGGTATGCTAAAAGAGTGGGTCCCGTAGTGTCCATGTAATCTGGCGTTAACTTTGATGTGTGGTAAGTGTTGCGATTTGCGTCTATGTTCATTTTGCCCTCTTTGGTATCAAAATTTTTACATCTTTTTCTTTTAAATTTTGTTTGTATAGAAAACGTAAATACGTCTGATCCAAAATCGACGGATTCGAAAAATCGTAAATCGTTCATGAAATGTGAGATCAAGTTTTGTAATGATGCAATGAAGGAAATAATTGCTTATAGAAAATTATGTTTTAGTTTTACCAAAGTAGTGATAGAAAATAATCTCCGTTCTAGGGAGATTTTGATTACACTGTTTCTCTATATGGTTATATAGTTGGGGTGACTATATAGTGGATCCTACTATTTTTTACTTGATTTGAGTAATTTATAAGATACCTTTTTCTGTGCATGTGCAATGATGATTGTAACAAATAACTACGACTTCGTAAATTATCGCATGCATGTATTTTTGAGATATATATCTAGTTTCGTAAGATTTGGAGCTGCCCCATTTAACAACTTATATTTTAAATTGAACAAATATCAAAACGTATTTAATAATTTCATAACCAACACACAATTCAAAACACCAAAACCGAACTAAACTGAAACAAAACAAAGAAAACCAAATTAACTGCAATTGAAATTTACAACAACAAAAAATGAACCAATTTACAATTTCGGTCTCAATTTGATAAATATGTATAAACGTGAGTTAAACAATGTAGACCATAATGGACGAGCTTATAAGTTCTAGTTCGGGAAAAATCAGCCGAAAAAACTGTAACCAAACCTAACCGAAAAATCGAAAGTTAAGAAGAATAACACAAGTGGTTTATATCTTGTTTTGTTTATAGGGTGGTTATATCTTGTTGAAACGTGCCAAATGGAGGGGGTAAAAAAACCGACGGTGGAGAAGGAGAGAAAGGTATGCACCAACTTGCCGTAATTTGACGTCGTTGAGACATTGACGTTAGAAGAAGGTGAAGAATTGACGGCTCTCGTTGGTATTCGGCTTATGTCCTTCTTAACGGTTGATATTTATTGTTCTTTCAACAATATTGGACTCTTCTCACCTTTCATTGATATTTATTTATTCCCTTAGTTTATTCAATTCCATTTTACAAAACGTACGGTGGAATCTGACCTTGTCCTAATTTCAGTTTTTTTTTTCCTTTTTATTATCGTCTATATTTGGACCATCGAGAATATTTCGTAATTAAAAACTTTAGGGTACACATGGATTTAAAACGAATTAGCTCGTCTCGTTACGAGTTTTATGAATATAGGATGTGAAATGTGTTTTGAAAGAAAGTTCTAGAGGAACATATACTGATTATAACCAGTCCCTCATAGAAACTAAGCTTAATCGAAATAGACATGAAATAGCAACTGAATTCAACGTTAATCATTATATCACCAGAAGAAGAATGGTAGATGTATATGAGAAAGAAAATAAGTACTGAGAGCAGTTGTAATTATTCTTGAATAGACATAACATATTGTAATCTCGACCAACTTAAGGTGTAATTTATATCTTATAAATCCTTGTTCTGTAACTCTATTTACCTTAGCTCTCCATAACTATATTATTTGGATGAATAAATCCCTGATAATTGGCTTCTTTTCTTTAAAAATATTCTAAATAATAAAATGCTTTCGAACAAAAGATTAAATATTATTGGAGAGTTCATAGAAATATTTTTCCATACCATTTTCTAAATGCATTATTATCAATGTTGGTGTGGACCATAGTCGGACGGTAGGCTAAGGGTGTGAGATCCGCTTAGTTCTATTAAAAAATTCTCGTATCCTCGGCATGGCCCGTCAATTTAAGTAAATATAAAATATGTAATATGAATACTTGAATTTAGCAAGAGATAAGATCATGTGGATTATTTGATTTGTTCGTTTGGGAAATGTACAATTCTAAAAGGTGAAAAAGTTAGTTATAGATTATGCAAGTGATGGAACTAATTGCTAATGGGCAGCGACAAGGAAGACTAGTATTAAGACAAATCATAAAACCAAACGCTAAATGTCCAAAAATGTATGGAGGGTTAATAAAAACAAAGAGAAAATGATAGAATAAATCATGTGATATATACTAAGGAGTAAGGGGGTTTGGTTTATGAAGATTGATATGATGGAGCTGGGCAATGAAACAAATGACGATATGATCGATGGGCATTACACAGTGAAAAACTTTTTGGCAGTGAATAATGTTAATTAAATATGATCATGACGATATCAAAATAAGATGTTAGATATATATATATATATATTCACATTTTTTAACAATAGAAGATCTCGATACGGAGGTGTTATATGTTATTTAACAATAGGAATGTGTTACTTTGTATACCAAGTTGTCTAGGGAGGTAAGCTGTTAAATTGACCATATTTTTTGTGTGAGGGTAAATATCAGTGAAACGCATCGTATATTGGTCATCCGATAAATATTGTTGTATTGCATGTCAGCCTTCTCAAGAATAATTTTGATTGGATATGTAGTGGTTAATTAGTTGGCGATTGAAATACCACCTAACCTCGATTTTGGGGTATTATGGAAAAAATGGCAAAAAGTAGAGTTTGAATTCTGACAATGAGAAGAAGAACGTTCGCAAAGCTCAAAATGTTTGTTGAGAATGTGTATAATCAAAATGTTTCATTGTTTTATATTTATTTTTGCCAAGGTTCATTTGCTTAGGTCTTATGTTGTAACACCTATCTTTCATCTAATGATATTTACTCTCTTAGCAGCAAAAAAAGAGAGTAGAATTTGGATTCCGACAATGAGAAGAAGAACGTTCGCAAAGCTCAAATATTGAATGCAATTTAATTTATATAAGGTAAATAATTTGGTTGATTAATATGCAACTCTTATGTACTTTATATAACACAACAAAATATAAAAATCAAATTAACATATATAGGAACTAAATTCTTACATAGTTATGACTCTTGAAAGGAGGATATAGCCAATACGAAAATCAAAAGGAGAGAGACATTACAAAGGCCACCACTCTTATTATCTCTTATCTTCTTTCCACCTAGTATTTATCAAAAAAATCCTTCATTTTATATTCGTAGATATCTAGTCTACGCATGCATTGATTTTTTTGGATACATGCACATCATATAATAAATCATCGTCAATTCATGTGGATATCCTTCTTCTATATCAATGCATTGATTTTTTTTGGCAACAAATCGTATGATATATGATCAATGTATGTGGATATCCTTCTTCTATATCAATGCATTGATATTTTGGCTACACATCATATGATATATCATCGATTTATGTGGATACCCTTCTTCCATAAAACCTTTTATGAACCAGATATACATGAAAAATATCTCCACGTCGTCTTTATATGTTGATATGATGATATCTCATACTTCAATGATTATATATATGAGGAAATAAATAAATATAAGTGCATTGACAGTTTGACACATAGATCACCTAGCTTTCTTATCTTATATTCTGATTCTTTTTTGTCATTATATGTAATTTCTGATCTATCAAGTAGTTAAGAGTGAATAAACTATATACAGTTGCTTCATATTTTTTTATACTATATGTATATAATGAGAAAAGCTATTATAGGTTAAGATACGTTTACTATTGTTGTGCACGTAATTAACTATTATCACTTTTTTTCCCCCGCCAGAGATGGTAATGTGGTAAATGGTCATATATGGGCCGTTAAAGGGCTTTAATAGGCGTTAAATTGTTCAAACCATAATGCGGCCCAATAAAATTGCCGCGAAGCCGATGGTTTAAAACGGTAGCCGAAGAAAACCGGGCGGCGAAAAAATTCTGTTCCATTGCTATTTCCCGCTACTTCCATTTTTCCCTCTTTGTTTACTTTTTTTTTTTTTTTTTTTTTTTTTT
>Ga0041059_1003585_pt1 | contig 10456 bp, 5 predicted proteins | sample AraColnosormetaG_FD_56232 | JGI IMG/M metagenome (GOLD analysis project Ga0041059, IMG submission 56232) | Arabidopsis roots microbial communities from North Carolina, USA - Col MF nosort | ecosystem: Host-associated > Plants > Roots > Unclassified | place: USA: North Carolina | collected 2013-09-02 | reverse complement strand
AAAAATAATAATATATAATTATACAAAGTATAAAAATACCAAAATATTATATTATTATGATAAAATGTGAAATTTAAATATAACTAATAATAAAATAAAATCCTTCCTAATTATTGAAACTAATTAAATTTTCTACTCAAATATTCATTTGGTTCATAAAACAAATCACCAAATAATATGCAAATTATAAAAAAGAAGAAGATGACAAACTAAAAAAAATATTTTCAATTTTGTATCTTCCGGATTAATAATATTATTATAATACTTAGTTAGTATCTTATCATTCTTCAGTTTGGTTTGATGCTATGGTTTTAATAGAGAAAAAAACTAGCGTTTAAGATAAATCACCAACATATATGGAAGTTTTGGAAAAGAAGCTTACGCTGAAAAATGTTACAAATGACATTGTTGATGTAATACGAAACAAGCAAAAAATGGTTATAACTAAGATGTCATTTTTGTTCTTCAACATATGAAAAACATTAAAATCAAAGATGATAACTCCGTATAACATATTCTTAAGAATCGAAAATGACTTTAACCTCATCAGAATTAGCACATGGTGATTTTTAACTCTTTTTACTTTTGTTTTTTTAATGACTCTTCTAAATAGATGTTCGTAAAGCAAAAAATTAGCTTCTAAAACTTATAAAGGCTATATTACTAAAAAAATTCAACAAATGCATTGTGTTCACAATCACTTTCAAATGAATCTTTTTATTCTACATATATTATGACAAATGACATTCAATACCTACATACAACTTAACAAAATTACATTAAAAAAAAAACTCGCGGCTTGGCGCGGGTTTCGGCCTAGTAATGTATAATAGATATTACATCAAACACAGACAAACGAGGTTGGCAAAAAGAACCAACAATACATATTAGAAAAAGCGTTGGAGGTACACCTAGATATAATAATCTCGACCTTTTACTTTCTAGTTCTATATTTTTCACCTATAGAAGAATTTCACTGTATTTTAATAAAATTCAATGATTTAGTCTTAAAGAATCAGATGAAGTTTTAAAGCATAAGTTAAAATTTTAAGTATATATTGTTAAACCAAACACACATAAACAGGGTTAACAAAAAGATCCAACCAAAAATACAATATATTACATAAAGGGTTGCAGGTGTACATCCAAAATAAAAGTAAAAAGACAACTAAAATTTTAAAAGAAAAGGGATAACTCAATGATGGTATCTCGTCTTCAAGTGCTTACTAGAACATAGAATATAAGATATAAACATATCCTTTATGTATGAAACAAATGTTGGATACGGACAACGAATATTGCATATCGAGCAAAAAGGCCGAGTAGTATAATTGTTGTGTCGAAAAAAAATCTCACCGTTAGGAACTGGGAGCCTTTGACCAACCATAAGATATGGATCTGGGCCAAGTAAGCAATTAATATGAAGTGTCGTACAACAATCTTTGCACTCATAGAATCCTTCTTTTCCTCCAATTGCTAACTTTCCCTCACATAATTCACACCAATCTGAGTCACTTGCCTCATCTCCATGACAAAATGTGAGGTAATGTTCATCATGCTTATACCTTATCATGTATGGTAAGGTGGCGCATTCGAAACATACAATAAAGTCACATTCAATGCAGTTAAGTACCTTCTTATCTTTTGTTGACCTGCAAATGTGGCACATTGGCTTCTCTTTTGGGTCTAACGATAAGAATAAGGGATGTCGATGGCCTTGATAATCAAACGGCTCAGCAGTCGAGGCACACACTATATCTATCATGTACTTGCAATTGTGGTTGATACACCTATATCCAAAAGCAGTACTCGTACGCCAACAAGCTTTGCAGTGGAAGCAATTGTCTTCATAAAAAATTAGTTTAAGGGGATGGGGATGTAATGGATGGACCTTTCTACGTGGAGCATCTGCACATGTTTCGTGTAGGATGAAATCACATCCCACACATACATACAAATTCCCTTCATTGACTGGAAGGGCACAAGCTTGACAAAACTTGTTTCCATTGTAAACTCCACTTATCTCAAAATACAGATGATGGCGATGAGAAAAATGGAGTATTACTCCATCAGCTATCCTCTTGAAGGATTCAACGTCATCTTCTTCTACTTCTTCTGGTACTCCTTCAAGTTCTTTTCCATCCCATATATCACTACGTAGTGCACATCTTATGTGAGCGACAAAGCCACTACACCCTTTGCAAATATATGCACCATAATCACTGTCAAGCATTTGACGACAAACTCCGCAAGACTTTTCTTCAAAAGGAAGGGAAGAAATAAAAGACACACGATGGTGGTGACGAGATATTCTTATGGTTTGTGGGATATAGATACAATCACTATGGGCTACGAAATCGCATATAGGGCAAATGTAGGTGAGATGAAGTTTATTTACCAAACCACAAATATTGCAGGTTAAGGAAGCTTGTCTAGGAAAAAGGGTGAGGGTATGGTCATGTCTTTTTGGTTGGTCTATAAAAAAAGGTATTTTCATCTGAGCACAAAAGACATGCATATAACTATCGCAAAGAGCACAAAAATAAATCAGATAGGTTGCTCTTTCTCTACAGTAGATGCAGAGGTCAGATCTATATTTAGAATAGAAGAGTTGGAGAGAATGTTTGGTGTGGGTAGGATAACTAATCTCAAGTGGACACTCGACGCATTCTTTATGGAACCTTTTATCACACTTGTCACAGAAATAATAGTCTGTACCGATGGATTGGAAAGAGCAAGAATAGCACTCATCGCCGTCTACTGCTTCTGGATCGACTTCTTTGTTGTTGCACCAAAACAGAGGGAGTACATGATGACCGTCACTAGTGTCATCAAAGAGAGGGGAAGTATTGTGCTTGAAAAGAATTTGTTTAGATACCCTCTCACCAACCCTCGCATTATCGATATCAATTGATAATATTTCGGTTCGGAGTTGAGGGCATAAGAAAAGAGGCTGAGGAGGGAGATCGTAGACGGAATCAATGGATTGTTTATGTTTGGTAATGGTTTTATAACGTTGTGGTATACGAGAAATAGTTTCCCATTGATTTCCACCTTATGAAATTCTCCGAATAAGTCCATGACTGCTCAATCGGAGATTTTGGTGTTTTTTTTTGGTTGGTTTAGGATTGATACTGGTCTTCTCCTTCTTTCCGATATATACACGTTCACAGAGATGACGTTTTAATTTTTCCAGCTTTCTTTGCAATTTGTGTTTTTAAATTTCTTTAATAAATAGTCTAATCTTAACGTACAAATTCATTAAACTAACTCTTTACATACCTACAGCTAGGTTACATACCTACAATTTATTAATATTTATCCTTATAAAAAAATATTAAAACTATCATGAGACGAGTTGTATAGCGGGACGGATTTGATTGATATAACACGAGTTAAATCCTTATTTATTATTTTATCATCACCAATTTTTTTATTTACAATATTAATATAAAATTATATAATTTTAATACTAAATTTAAAACCGTAAAATTTAATATTATTATATATAAATAAAATATTTGTCCCGTGGTATACCACGGGTTAAATCCTAGTATATATATATATATAAACAGAAACAGTTTTAAAAGTCATGAATTTATATAGTGAGGAGGAAGATTTAATTACATACAAGTATATTTATCAAATTATAAAGGCAATATATTAGTACTCAAAAATATATAATATATATATATATATATATATGTTCGATTTAAAGATAAGTAAATTACACGAAGAAAATCTTGCAAAAGGTGGACTTCAAATGATCTAATCAAGTAGAACTAGTTGGACCGGTTAAAATTCGACTGTTTGTTGGCTTTTTACGTGTGATAGCGTCACCAAATTAACGTCTTATCCGGCTATTACCCGGTTCACAATCGGATTTCGTGACGCCACCCGATTAATCGCAAATGTTTCAATTAACATTGCCAAAGAAAAACGAAAATATACACCAAAAGTTTTACTTGAAACAATGAAAGGTAGTGTTACACATAGATGATTAAGTTCTTTAATAAATAAAATATGTGTCATAGGACATTATATATAATTCATGTTCTGTAATAATTTTATGAAATGATCTAATCGTGATTGTTAATTGGGGCATATAGCTTCAGTGGCAAATAAATAACTTATGGGTTAGCTAGCTAACTAAATGATTAAATGCTATCTTCACAAATCACAATGTACAATAAAGACGGAAACAAACTAATCATCTTAATGTGGTACATAATTAATTAACTATAGTAGCCTGATATACAACTAAGGTGAATTTATAAACTTACCAAAAGTCTCAAAAGTCTATTACTTGAAAATGTTGAATGTCAATGTTACGAACTTACCTAAAGATACAAAAATGAAAAGACAGAATTTCATATGATAAGATATGAACCATAACGTAAAAATAAAAAAATCAAGGTAAAATAACTAAACTAATATAAGGTAGCAAACAACTAAACTACAACACAAATAACTATTTAGTCATTATAGAGTGATGACCATTGACCATTAATTTAAAAAAAAATAGAAATAATAAAAGTAAAATAAAAGTAGTAATTGATTTATTTAAATAAATAATTTTATAATTTTATTTTTATTTTGAAAAAATAGTTAAAGAAATGAATTAATGGACGATTTAACAGAATATGAAACTTTTGATTTTCTCTCAATTAATTTTGCTGATTTTTAATTTAATTAATGTTAAAGGACACATGTCATTTTCTTGTGTGATGATGTGTCATCCATATGAAGAGAGTTGGCCAACTTTCATATATACGATTAAGTACAGCTAAGATGGTTGATAGACTTTAGTTATTTAATTTTCTCAACAGTCTTTTTGTGTTTCTAAAAAAAAAATAGTCATTGTGTGTTATATTAATTCAAGATATAAAACGATGATGTAAAAGGACTTTTACTTTTCACGTTCGGTATCAGAGATCTTTGTTGTATATCACTACTGCGTAAAAGTACTAACTCATCACGTATACCCGGAGATTATACCTAAAATAACAGAAATCTAATTTTAATTTTGTTCCATATATCGGTTGAGGAAATTTACAACTTAGCAAATTAAAAGGGCAGTGTATATCTAGGTTGCATGAAAATTCGCTCTTAGATCTGTTTTATATTTCGAAACATTTCGGAAACAGAAACTTTTCGGAAATACGAAAATCGTCACGAAAACATATTTTTTAAAAATTTATTTTTGGAAACACGATAGAAACTCAAGTTTCCAAAATAGAAACTTATATTTCTAAAATAGACATACGACAAATATTTTTTATTGACTTAAAAAATTTAATAACTAAAACTGGAAATATGAGTTCGTACCCAACCGCTTTATATTAAATTTGTAAACAACATTTCTCAGGTTTGGCTCGTTTGAGCCCTAATTAATTTTCGGATTACAAAAACAAAAAAAATAGAAATCTTAAAATTATTAATACATATAACTAATTTTGGAAGACTCTCAGTTTTAAGATATTTCTTTTGATAAACCAGATTTGAAGAGAGATTTAAATTATCTTTGATGAAAGTAATGAAAATAAGAATAAAAATGTTGGTCTAAATTAAATATTTGAACTTAAACCTTTTAATCTTTATCTTTAGAGTTTTAGTTAACTTATTTAATATTGATAGTTTAGATTTGTATGGTTTAAACCATTTTTTCTTCAATCTAATTTTATGTTAATGTTATATATATATATATATATATTTGTATACGTTTCCAAAACGTTTCTAATCTCTAGTTTAAAAAAAAATCGTTTCTCATAAGAATTTCATTCATAAGCTCGAATATTTAATTAAATTTAATTAGTTCAATAACATATATAAAGGAAACTGGAAAATGGTAGACTTCGAATGAACTAAGCAATTAGTATCCACCTAGCTAATGGGGCCAATCCTTAATCGTGACGCCACCAGATTAATCGAAAATGTAAAAGTCAAACAAAAATGTTGCAATTAATCGTGACGCCACCAGATTAATTTTTTTTTATAGTATATAGAAATAATGAAAAGTAGTGGTAGCGATACCGACTTGGCTGGCCTTGGTTGGATGATTAAGTTGACTTCTTTATCAGTCGTTGTTAAAAATCTAATATAAGGCACATGGATCAGTTTATTGCTTATTGCACATGGATAATTAATGTCTCTAATAAAAAAATGTGCCATAGGACATTATAATTCATGTTCTGTTTTATTATATAGACGTAGAGAATTTGGTAGTCGTTATATATTTAGTCGTTGCGCTTTCTAATCACGTAACGTGACGATTTATAATTTAAATTTACTAACTTTCCTGGCCGTTGTCGAATTTTTACAACGTTCGGATTTTTTTACTGTGGTTAATTAACTTGATTTGACTTGTAATCCGACGAAAAAAAGAAAACGAAAATGGGCTTTAACATTAAAAAGCCACACAACAAAAAATGGTTATTACTCGAATGTGAATGCGATAAGTGAAGTATGGATATGAAGCAATGTGTGGTCGGAGGAATATGGTTCGCAACGAGAGACAACAAAACGCCAAATCACTAGTTTTGCTTTTGAGCTCTTTTACCTTTTGATCTAAACTCTAAACCAAGTTGACTAATGGCTGCATATATTGTAAAACAAATTTTTTTCTTTGAATAAATTTAATATTTTTCTAAAAAAAACAAAAAACAAAGGCAACATCAGAAAAAATCATCACAAAAATTCATCTTAAAGATGTATCCTATTCCTACGCTCACTCATGTTTTGGAAACGTTCGATCATCACAAACCGGCATAGATAATATTTTGTGGATGTTCAGGTGGAAGCAAGTTGTAGAAATACCGAATGTAAAGAGCTAAGACCAGAGACGAGGCAACTGAGTGTAGTCGGTGCGGTTAGAGTTGCGATTAGGAGGTCGTTGGTGGTGGCATGCTAATATACGCCCGAAAGAATGCGTCTGAGAAAGTTAGTCTAGAAGAGTATGAAGTGATTTGGACCTACATCTTTTCTATATGTATAATCAATGTATGTGAACAAAGTCTTTCAGTTTTGTTAGCAAGAGTTTGTGTTCTCAAGAGAACGTGAATTTGGGTATTTGAAATTGGTCATTACTTGAATGCGGATAGAGATGTCAAAAACTAGTGAGAACTGATTTGAAGATATAATCTGACGTCAACTTAATCATATTAATGAATTGAGTATGTAGATGAAGTGTTTCGAATTTGGAAAAATTATGTCTTTTCGAAGTTACAGTCTCTATATGATCTCGTTATTCCCTCCACAAAATCCATATTTTTCACCTCTATAAAAGTATTTTACGACATTTTATATACAGTAAACGTTTTATATAATTAAAAGGAACGTAAACAATGAAAAGGTTTAACAAACAAGAAGCAAAAAAACAAATTACATATTAAAAAAGTGCAGATACACTTAGTTACAATTCAAATTTCAAATAAAAGGGATTTCTCAATGGTTGTTAACATGTTAGAGCACACCTAATATGAGAAACCATTTCCTTTGTGTATACTGCAAATGTTGGATACGGACAACGAATATTGCATTTGCTGCAAATTTGACGAGATGCAGAATTGTTGCGTTGTAAAACCACCTCAATTTGATCCGTTGGGATAGTTTGATCAGGCTTCAAATATGGATCTGGACCAAGCAAGCAATTAATATGAAGCGTGGTACAACAATAAGTGCACTTATAGAACCCTTCTTTTCCTCCAATTGCTAATTTTCCTTCGCATAACTCACACCAGTCTGAGCCACCTGCCTCATCTCCACGACAAAATGTGAGGTAATGTTCATCATGCTTATACCTTACCATGTATGGTAAGGTGGCACACGTAAAACATATAACAAAATTGCACTCGACTTCAATGCAGTTCAATAGTTTATGAACCTTGGTTGACTTGCAAATGTTGCAAATTGGCTTTTCTTTGGGGTCTAAAGCTAGAAATAAGGGGTGTGGATGACCTTGATAATCAAACGGCTCAGAAACCGAAGCACATACTACATCAAGAACGCAGTCACAACCCTCTTTGTCACACTCATATCTGAAACTATTACTTAGGCGCTTACATGCAAGATAGGAGAATCCACGTTCAAGGTCAGCTGTAGCAACTCTTTGTTTAAGTGGATGGGGATGCAATGGATGGAACTTCTTGCGGGGAGCATCTGCACATGTTTCATGTAGGATGAAGCCACATTCCACACATACATACAAATTCTTCTCATTGATTGGAAGGACACACGCTTGACAAAACTTTTCTTCGCCGTTAACTTCATAGGTCGTAAGTTTCAATTGACAACCATGAGAAAAATGGAGTATTATTCCATCTGATATCCTCTCGAATGGCTCAACTTCTTCATCTTCTTCTGGTACTCCTTCGAGATCAATGCCATCCCATATATCGAGTCGCAATGCACATCTTGTGTGAACAGCGTAGCCGCTACAAATATTGCAAATATATGCACCATAATCACCATCAATCTCTTTGCGGCAAACTCCACAAGACCATATTCCTAATGGAAGAGAAGAAGTGAAAGAGATACGATGGTCGTGGCGAGACATTCTTATGGTTTGTGGGATATGGATACAATCACTATGGGCTGCAAAATTGCATATGGAGCAGACGTAGGTGAGATGAAGTTTATTAACTAAACCACAAACATTGCAGGTTAAGGAAGCTTGTCTAGGGAAAAGGGTGAGTGTATGATCATGCCTTTTTGGTTGGTCTATGAAAAAGGGTATTGTCGCCTGAGCACAAAGCACATGCATGTAAATATCACAGACATCACAATAATAAATAATATTATGTGCCTTTCTTGAGCACAAGATGCAATGCTCAAATGGTTTTGTAGAAAGGTAAATTTGGAGAGAATGTTGAGGGTGGGAAGGATAAGTGATCTCAAGTGGAGACTCAACACATTCTTTGTGGTACCTTTCATCACACGTGACACAGTAATAATAGCATGTACCGACCTTATCGCCTTCGCAAAAACCGCAATCCATGTCTGGATCAGCTTCTTTATTGTTGCACCAAAACAGAGGGAGTACGACATGATAATATGACGTACTGTCACCATGGAGAGGGGAAGTCTTGAGCTTGAAAAAGAGGTCAAGTAATATACCCCCATCTTCACCCGAGACTGTAATATTATCGACAGTCGCTGTTAATCGATATCGTAAATCAGGGCATATGAAAAGAGGTGCAAGAGGGAGATTGTCGCCGGAATCAATGGCTATGGAGTTTAAATTTTGGATTGATAATGGATTATCGATGGTGGTTTTTTCATCAGAGGAGTTTGGGGTTTGTATTTGTGGCTTTATAACGTTTTAGTATACGAGATATGGTTTCCCCTCGATTTCTCTCTTCTGAAATTCTCCGAAGAAGTCCATGGTTGCTCGATTAGAGTATTTTTTAGGGTTTTGGGATGTTGTTATCCTTCTTGCCCCTACATATGTGTATATATAAAGACTGAAAGGTGTTGTCCTCGTTAAGATTTCACTTTTAGCTTCCCAAGGATTAAACAACTCCAGTTTGCAATTTGTTTGATATTATTTTAGAATGATATGATCTAGTCGTAATTGTTTAATGACTCATATAGTAGCAAATAAACTATGGGCGCTAAATGCTAGCTAATTTTCACATTATTATTACGAATTAAGTTATATTAATGTAGAAGTCATTTTTGTTATATATTACAGCTACGTTACCACGTTGACGTTGGTTGACAAAAAATACAGCTAAGCTGAAATTAAAAATAATTAAATCCAACTAACGTTAGTTTATAATATTTACTGTAATAGTTTTGACTCTGTTTCAAAAAGTATTTAATGTAATATATAATAGAAAAATCATATATATAAAAGTTGACCAACTCTCTCCATATGAATGACACGTCATTACACAAGAAATGACATGTGTCATTTTATATTTTTTAAATTAAAATTTAATAAAATTTAATAAGTAAATTAAATGTATCATCAATACTAATTTTAATTGATTTCTTCAAAATAAAAATAAAAAATAAAAATTATGTTAATAAATTAAGCACTACTTACATTATATTATTTTTATTTTACTAATTTTTTATTATCAATAATCACTATTTTAATGACTAAAATGTTTTGCATTGAAGATGTTTGCTACCTAACCTCTTATTAGTTTAGTAATTTTATTTTGAGTCTTTGATAACATTAACATTCAAATTTTTTCAAATAATAAACCTTTGAAACATTAGACCTACCAAATAATTTAATACATGATTATTTCTCTTATATGGATATATGCAATGAGAGAAGATCTAAAAGTATTGACTTAAATGATATTTTAATTTTTGCTTTCTTTTTATTTTTTCATATGAATACGCTTGAAATCTTGTTTAGTTTATATCAATTTTATATATTTAATCATGAGCTTATAACAATGTTGTTGATTATTATATCAAGAGAATATATAAGACCAGAAAT
>Ga0041059_1003584_pt1 | contig 10466 bp, 13 predicted proteins | sample AraColnosormetaG_FD_56232 | JGI IMG/M metagenome (GOLD analysis project Ga0041059, IMG submission 56232) | Arabidopsis roots microbial communities from North Carolina, USA - Col MF nosort | ecosystem: Host-associated > Plants > Roots > Unclassified | place: USA: North Carolina | collected... | reverse complement strand
TTTTTTTTTTTTTTTTAAGTTAGCAAAAAAAAACTCTGAAAATTTGTAAAATGTAAACCTATTATGTTTTGGATCGAACACGAGTCGAGTGGTGGCCACACAGTTTTGGCTAAGTTGGGCCGAGTTGGGCCTTCCACAATTATTTTTTTGCTTTTGATATCGTCACCGTCCCATTTTCTGTCAAGCATGATTTCATTTCATCTTTCATGTGCTTCAGCCTTCAGAGTATAGCACTAAAAATGCTATCAGATTTGTAAGATTACATGCTCTTTCGACACGTCGTTGATATAGTTTCGTGAAAAAAAATTCACATTGTTAACCATCTTATAGTCATTCATATCATAAACATAATCTATACATTTAGTCGGTTTGATGTACACTTGTACATGTGTTTGTTGAGACATCGATCCTACTTAGGTGTGATGCGTGTTACATTTTGCCTTATCCATTATTTCTTTGTTTGTGTCAGCGTAACTACCATATTTTGCGTTATGAGTCGTTCTTATCTCGACAGAATTTTAAATTGTTGTCCAAAGGTTTATCACTCTCAATGTTATTTACTTCTTTCTCTCGAAATGTTATACTTTTTCTCCTTTTTCCCAATTAATAAATAAATTACAAAAGTATTTTTTTTGTTGTTTTATCTTTCAAAAGCAGTATAAGATAAACTCAGCATTGCACATCTAAATAAGTAAAGACAATCTGTATTTTTCTTCCAACAAAATTTTCATACATAATATTTTTTTCCTAATCTCTTTTTCTGTTATAAATATGTTCAGATTTTGTTTTTAAAAAATTCATTGTTTCTTTTTTTTGTTTAATCAGATTTTGTTCCAAATATGATCAGAAATACACATAACCTATTTGTGAAATGTTCTAAAACATTCAGCAGAAGTTCAGATAATATCCATAAACCATTTTTGAATCATTTTTTAAAATGTTATGAATATCTGTAATCTGTACATACATTTGAGTGGGCTGCCATACTTGATTACCTTCTTACTATTGCTTTACACATTTGATGCATTCAAATTTTTGAATAGAAACATGATTTTCTTTTTCTTCTTTCACAAGAATGTTGAAGACAATTTTTATTTGACATGTAAGCTGGAAATTTTGATTCAAAATTATATGCACCACTGGTTAAAGATATATACCAAAATTAGAAAAAAAAAAGAGGTTATTACTTAAGTAAGTAATAGAGACAAAACAATAAAAATAAAAACCGCCGAATCCAATTTACTTCTTTAGTTGAGAGAAACGGGGCAGGCACTGAGTAAGCACACAAAATTGAAGCAACCTATATGAGTGTTCTTGATCAAAAGCTTCTTTCTCAGATTATCATTTCTCCTAAAAATTAGTCCTTTTAAGCAAATTAATCCCAAAGATTGATACTTTGTTTTCCTGAGATTCTTCTTTTACTTCACTGTTTCTGGGTTTTGTAATTTGATGGTGATGGATGATAAAGATAAATATCGCGAAGTAGTAGAACATTGGTCTTGCGAAGGTACTTCTCCAGCTCTAATGGTGAGTTTTCTCACTCTTAAGTCTTAACTCAATTCCCAAAATTTTGAATTTTTCCTGAAAGATTCATGCTTTAAGCTAATTTCAGTGGTTTTTAGTTCATGGGTATCTCAAAATTGATCTTCTTTTTCTTTCTTTCTGATTTAGCTTAGCTCTTGAGAGTTTAGGGTTATAAGATCAGGGTTTAAGGGATTGTTTTGATCATTAGTACTTGTTGAATTGTCACTTGTAAATCATGGAACTGCTTCAATTATGTTTTCCGGAGATTCCAGGTTTAAGGCACACATTTTTGTGAAAATCTAGGGATTGTAATTGCTCATTGAGGAACATGAGTTTTCAAGGATCCAACTTTGTGAGGAACTGATACAAAAGTCTTCTTTTGAGTTTTCCAGGTTGGAGATTCTACTGAGATAACAGAAATGCTATCACCGAGCCAACATCAACGATGGCGAGGCCTTGTGTTAGATATACAATCGAGAGAAGCTCATGGCGATTTCTTGAGAGCAAATGGTTCCTTAATTCATAGCCCCGTTTCCAAAAGGTTCAAGTTTTCTCCAATGTCCAGCCCTAGAACTGGGAGACGTGTTGGATCAATGAGTCCTTCCTCGTCAAGAAACAGAACGAATCAGAAGAATTTCAAAAACAGGAACCACAGTGCAGATATTGAGGAAGGTGTTGTGTCCCCTTTAGGAGATGGTAGTGATAAGTCTTATATTCCAAGAACATGGTCTCTCACTAATCTCTTAGCTCCTAGAAAATCTAAGAAGACAGAGTCTTTTATAACTCACTCAAACCCTGAGTCCATGAACGGGAGGTATGCCGTTGAGGTTGATCCGGTTACATCCATGGTCAGTATTCTATCTTACAAAACTTGGTTATACCATTAATAAGGGAGATTATCTTGTTGAGTATTTCAGTTGATGAATTGATTCATTTTCCATTTGTCTTAGCTTTAGAGAAGCTGTTTATCTTCTGCTTTACTTGATTTTACTGTTCTTTTTACTAGAAAGGGGAGCGTTTACTGCCTATTCGTCGTACACGCTCTGTCCCCACATTCTTCAACAAAGATGGAAGTGTAAAGCCGTCAAGTGTTTTCCGCGTGATTCCTACTCCGTCTCGTGGGGATGAGAAGAGACTAGAGATGACGCAGGCATCGAAATTGAGTAAACTCCACGGTTACAAATCACCTTCCCAGACATATCTTTGTGATGCCATATTTTGACTCTATGTAACAAACTATGTGATATGTGTTCAGATGAAAATGATGATGGTGGAGAAGATGTTCCTGAAGAAGAAGCTGTGTGTAGAATCTGTATGGTTGAAATGGAAGAAGATGAAGAAGCTTTTAAGATGGAATGTATGTGCAAAGGGGAACTAGCTCTTGCCCACAAAACGTGCACTATCAAATGGTTTACAATTAAAGGGAACATAACATGTGATGTGTGTAAGCAAGAGGTGAGAAATCTCCCGGTTACCCTTCTACGTGTGCAGGATTCTCAAAACCGTTCTAGAGCAGCCAGGGATATCGAGATTTCACGGTTCAATAATGTATGGCAAGATATTCCAATTCTTGTCATTGTAAGCATGCTTGCATACTTCTGTTTCCTTGAACAGCTTCTGATTATAGATATGAAATCTAGCGCCGTTGCAATAGCTTTACCGTTCTCTTGCATTATCGGTCTTCTTGCATCAATGATATCAACAACAATGGGTAATAAAGAAGCTACTTCGAAATTATATATTTTTTCGTATTCTATATTGATCATCAGTCTTAAGTGGTTTGGTTTGTTGCAGTGAAGAAGAACTATGTATGGATCTACGCCACCGTTCAGTTCGGTTTTGTGGTCCTTTTCGCTCAGCTTTTCTACAGAGTTGTAAGATTTGATGTAATGTCACAGAGAAACCTTACTTTGTTGTCACAGAGAAACCTTACTTTGTTGAAGAGTTTTTGATTCCTCACACTCTCTCTCATTAACTTGTGTGTAGGTGAAGCAGCCGGTAATGTGCATTGTCTTAGCCACTATGATCGGATTTGGACTCACCATGACCGGCACAACAGCTATTAACGAGTATTTGAAATGGAGGAGAAGCAATTCCCACCTGCCAGAAGAGCCAGCAAGTACTCAGGTGGTTTGACAGCAGCGTAGATCTTTTGAGTGAAGCTAGAGTCCCTAAAGGGTTGGATCGGTTTTCAATTAACCGGTCGGGATTCGGTTTTCGGTTTAGCTTTAATCGACTTGTCTAGGTTGAGATCAGATTTGGTTTTCAATACTTCCAAGTCTTTTTTTTTTTGCCAACTAAAATATAAGGAATGATGATAGGCACACACATGACACATAAAATCATAATGAACAGTAGTATGATTAGCAATCCATATTTCTTGGATAACACTTCTTCACAGCTTTTTTGACAGGTCACTATAACACCTTTTTCAGTTCATTTTTCATTTTCAATCCTCACCCACCCAAACTCTCCCTTCAAAGCAATGTCTCTCCTCTCTCTTTCTCAATTCAAACAAACTTTATTAAACCTAAAAGAAACATTTCCAATCTCTAATGACTTAGTTGATAGAATCTCATTTAGTTACCTAGTAATAATCTTCACACTAGTAAGAGAATCCTACTCTTCACCAAACTACATCTCTCTCTATATAACAAACCCCAAAACATCTCAACATACACACACAACAACTACAACAATGGCTACTTCAAGAACATTCATTTTCTCTAATCTCTTCATCTTCTTCCTCGTTATAGCCACTACTTATGGTCAGGCTCCAGCTCCAGGCCCTTCAGGTCCAACGAACATAACCGCAATCCTAGAAAAGGCTGGTCAATTCACATTGTTCATAAGACTTCTTAAAAGCACTCAAGCCTCAGACCAAATCAACACTCAGCTCAATTCTTCCTCGAGTAATGGCTTAACCGTGTTTGCCCCGACTGATAACGCCTTCAACAGCCTCAAATCCGGAACCTTAAACTCATTGTCTGACCAACAAAAAGTTCAGCTTGTTCAGTTCCATGTCTTACCTACACTCATAACCATGCCTCAGTTTCAAACCGTTAGTAACCCTTTACGCACGCAAGCTGGAGATGGCCAAAACGGTAAATTCCCTCTTAACATCACTAGCTCCGGTAACCAAGTTAACATCACCACTGGAGTTGTCAGCGCCACCGTGGCTAACTCTGTCTACAGCGATAAGCAGCTGGCCGTTTATCAGGTTGATCAAGTTTTGCTGCCATTAGCCATGTTTGGATCAAGCGTGGCTCCTGCTCCGGCCCCTGAGAAAGGCGGCTCTGTTTCAAAAGGCTCAGCTTCCGGTGGCGATGATGGAGGAGATTCTACTGATTCATCTGATGCAGAGAGGACTGGATTCGGGTTTGGGATCAGAATCACTACCGTTGCAGCCATTGCTGCTTCTTCTTCTCTGTGGATATAACTCGAGAGAGAGCTTTTCTTGAGTCTCCACATTTGGAATTTTAAGAATAACGAGAGCTTTAAGTTTTTGTTGTACTTTGAGATTGTTTTATAGATGTGTTATTACGTGTGATTGTTTTGATTAAGATTGCACACAACTTTTTTTGATGAAAGAAAGGAAAATGTGATATTGAGTATAATTTGAAAAGATTAGTCTTAAGTTACATGATTCCATCATGTTGTTCAAGTTAGAAACCGAAACCACCAAAACCGCCACCACCACCAGGAAAACCACCCTCGAAATGGAAAGTGTATTGTTGTCCACCACCACCACCACCATGGAACGGATTATATCCTCCACCGCCGCCTCCACCCATATCTTCAAGATCCTCTCCTCTGTCAAATCTCGCCCGCTTATCGTCATCTCCAAGAATCTGGTAAAATTAAAAGGTTAAAATGTCAAGAGAATGAGAGAGACCATGACCATGTGTGTGAATATGAAAGAGTGATGTGGAATTTTGTTGAACCTCATAAGCTGCAGCGATTTCTCGGAATTTGTTCTCAGCTTCTTCTCTATTGCCTACGTTTTTATCGGGATGCCATTGAAGAGCAAGCTTCTTGTAAGCTTTTTTGATTTCTGAGATAGAGGCGGTTCTGGAAATTCCAAGAATCTTATACCAATCTTTTCGTTTGCTCATCTTCAGTGCTTTCTCTGCTTTACCAAGTGATTCATGAATTTCCATGTCCTACAATTAGATGTGTGTTTTAGTTGAGTCAAGATCTAAGCTACATTTTAGATATCAGAAACACTGAACACTAATCTTTCACCAACCTGAGAGTTTTGAGCAGCTTGCTTTAAATCCTCCACAGCTCCTTCCCAATCTTCAAGCAACAGTTTAGCTTCTCCTCTCTGATGAAGTAGTAATCAGAACCCTGTTGGTTAAAATAGTTATGAATGTTATGATTTAACACTTGATGATTTGAACCTGATGTAAAGCTTCAATCAGTTCTGCATCGATGTTAAGTGCTTCATTACAGCTATTTAAGCCGTCTTTTCCACGGCCGAGCCTGACTGAGACCTTGCATAGTCCAAGATAGAGATGAACGTTATTTGCCGTGTGTTCAGGGTCCAGAGCAATAGCTTCTTTATATTCCTCTGCTGAAACTCGCAACTTTCCTTTGTTTGCATTATCTTCTGCCTGCAATAGAGCACATGTTTTCAACACAAGAAATTGGCAGCTAAAGCTCAGTGTTAAAAGAAGACAAAGAGGTTTGCAGAACTCACGCTTTTTGTTTTCTTGAGCAGTTTTTTCAATCCGAAGTATGCTTTCTTCAGTTCACTGTGTTCCGGATCAAGACGAAGCCCTTTTTGGTAATGCCTGAAACAGAAAGTTTACTTAAGTATATCTGTTTTGGACCCCAAACTCTCTCTGATTGAAAATAAGGTTGAAGTTAGACCAAACCTTTGGGCGATATCATGATCCGCCAAATAGTAGTAGGCACGGCCACGAAGGAGCAACGCCTCGAGGTTATTTTCATCTTCCTTGAGAATATAACCAGTCTCAGAAATTGCACCTGAGTAGTCTTTAGACACCATAAGGAGCTTCACTTTGAGAAGCTTTGCCTGAAGTGAAAAAACAATGTAAATAATAAGAAACTGCATGATCAGAGAGTCCAAAGATATACTGCAAATAGCAATCAAGAAGAGAACCTTAGAGCAAGCTGGAGAGAAGACAAGAACAACTTTATCAACAAATTCAAGAGCTTTCGCAATATCCTTTGATTCATACAGAGTCGAGGCAGTCTCCAAAGCACTCTTAGCTTGATGAAGCTGAGAGAGTTCTTTCTCAGCATTCGAATCTCCTGATTTGAATTCCAGATATTTCTGGTAACTATTCTCAGAGTCTTCGTATCTATATAACACAGAGAAATAGAAGAGAAATCAACTTCTGGCTTAACGCCTTATAAGAATAAAAATGCAAACCGACAGGACCTTTAGCTCATTCCTATACCTGCAAAAATGACGAAGCACAGAGGCACGCTTAAAATAAGCTTCTGAAAGCGCAGGGTCTGCTTCAATGGCTGCATTCAGATCATCGAGGGCATCACTATAACGCTTAACCTTGATACTTTGTGAAGCTCTCTCGAATAACTCAGCAGCATCTACCGATTGACCATCTGTACCAAAATAAACAGCAACGCTAACACTCAACGAGTATACAAAGATGCATTACTCTCATAACCTAGTATCCAAATTAGATCAATTCATAATGTGGAGCAGCAAAAACAGAGTCCTAAATTCGATTTCAATACCATCACAGGGAACCTCAATTTGCGACAAGCCCAACACGAAAAGGAGAAAACTTTCGAAAAGTACAGAAGCAATTCGCCATTTAGAGCAAATTTCTAAGCCCTAAGATTCCCAAATCAGCTAAACAACAAACATCAATCTCACCAGGGGAAAACGAAGCGAAGATAGGAAAATCAAAGAGAATAAAATATACCTAGAGCGGAAACGAGAGGTTGGAGAAGAAGAAGTTGGCAAGCAAAGACGAAGTTGAGAAGAAGAAGTGTGTAAGCCATTCCTCTCCAAGCTAAGAAATCCATCCCTGACCAAACTCGGAACAGATCCATTCTCGATTTCAATACATATACATACACCTCTGAATACAACGAAGATTACACCGACAAATTTGGAATCTTTGGAATCACTGAAACGAACGAACGAAGAAGAAGAGTCTTTGATTCAAGCAAATTTGTGTGTTTCGAATTATCGTTCTTCGATCGAATTCGAAGCCTTTTTTTTATTTTGATTTGCATGTTTTAAGTGTAACTAGTTATAACAACACGTTGTTCTATCCAATCGTTATGACCCACGTGGAACTTGTTTTAAGTAAATTTCAATTTCGTAAATAGTAACCAATGATAATTAAACACGTATGACTAACTATTCCACGCTGGCTCTTACTCTGCCACGTAAGATAACTGCGATTCTTGGGCCTATTAGAATTGAAGCCTTAAAGGCCAACCTTATAACTGAAAGATAAATATGGGCCTAACAGAATACTTGATGGGCCCAAAATGTTGGAAGTGTAATTAACCGGATCAGTATCACAAAACTTGCATCTAATTTTTTTTTTGCTTCAGATTTTGGAAAGAATAATATGTTATGTAAAATAAATATTACTCTGTTTTGTGATTTTGATTTTGACATGCATCAAAATTTAAATTTAAATAATCCTATTAGTGGCACTTATAATAGGATTTACCATTGGTGGGGGGAAGCAAATAACATAAATACATACTAAATCTTTTAGTGTTTGACAATGAAAAACGAATAACGCATGGATCCACAAGACGACAGATTTCATATTTTCTAGGAAAATAATACTAGCTATTTAGTTATACTATTGTATGTGTGGGGTTAGAGATAAGTCAAAATAAAGACAAGCACAAGCCTATCAGTCTACTGAAAAGAGTATCAGTTAAAAATATTTTAATTTACGCAGAATCCAAAAGGTTACATTGACACACACCTCGAGAACTTGAGTTCTCTTGAAAGGAAGTTTCAACAAGGTGGTTCAGTTTCAATTATACTTTATGTAAGAATTTTGTATTTTTATTAAAGAAAACAGTTATATATGAACGCATAATGTTGGTTATAAAATGAGTTTACTTTTGTTTTAAAACTTTTGAAGCGACTTTCTTTGAGGCTTTGAGCTGTTCTTGGGGAACGTTTTGTAGGGTTATTGTCAACATATCTAAATTTAGAATATAACTGTATAAGTGTAGTGATCGCATCACAATAGAATCAAAGAAGTGTCTAAAACAGAAAACCATGGATTTTAGAGAATTGAACATATATATCACAATATTCGATTTAAGCAATGTCTTCGTTAACAAACTTGGAAAAGCCTGAAGATTTACCAATTTTTTGAATGTCATTACAAGAACGAGAAAAAATAAACAACATTTACAAAACGACAATGTCGGAAATACATATCCATGCATGTCATGGTGGTATATATTATGTGAATTGCGATAATCATAAACATAGTAAAAAAGTACATAACATTCAATGTAAATTGATATGATGATGTCTTGTCAACCTTTGTCCCCACATTCCGACCGCTTCACAAGGGGGTACGGTTCTTAATTAGACTTGTCTCCTCAAAGGAACTTCCAATCCTAATTAAACCCAAAATCTTGTCCCCCCCACACAGTACCTAATTAAACACATAATCAACCCAATGGAGCAAACCTTGCGAGTTCTTGAGGCAAAAACGGACGACGACCCGTTTGGTGAGGGTGATGCTCGTTGCTCACTCCAAGAAAATCCCGGGTTAGACCCATCTGTTGAGCCGGGTTTAGACCCGATCGGTTCGATTGAAAGGGATTATTATCCACACTACTAGTGGAGACACCACTAAGAGGAGGAGGAGCACGATTATGATTCTCTCTTAAGACATTGGTGTTGAAGTTGTTTAGTTGTTGTTGGATCATCATTGGAGAAGACGATCTAGGAGGAGGAGAAGCGGTGGCCGAGGAGGATGTCATTGTTGGGCCGGCGAAGAATGACGGAGCGGTGGAGGAATTGCTTCTAGTAGAGCCCATTTGTGCAGCTTTTTGTAAGAGAGCTGTGGCAGACATTGGAGAGAGAGGCTTGTTTTGTTTGTTTTCGGAGGAAGAGGAGAAGAGTGGTGAGAAAGATGAGTCTTTTAGGGTTTGGTGTTGTAGTGAAGCTGAGGTTTGTTGTGATGTTGAGGATGATGATAAGGTGAGACTAGGGTTTGTGGAAGTCATTGGAATTTGGAATTGGTGGTGGCCGGAGAAATCAGGGAGGGATGATGATGACGACGGGAAGAGGTGGTGGTTGCCGGTGGAGGCCATTTGAACCATCTCGGATAGACCTAAATTAACGCAATTGAATTGATAATAGTATTATAACATATTCATCAAAAAAAAAAAATATTTCATATATATGAATAACTAATTTAGAAAGAGGATTGGTATGTGATGTACCTTGCGCATGCATTGCACTTAGGTCATGTCCAAACCCTAGACCGAATTGAGAGATAGCAGCATTAATGTCGGGATGATGAACTCCTCGGTGTACAAATCCATGAGGAAGATTTGGATTATTCATAACATTTGACTCATTTCCAAAATTCAGATTCGTCGTAGAGATCACCGGATTGTTGTTACTAAGTGAACTCATCCTCGCTCCTTCCTCAGTTAATGCGTCGCAGAACGCTCTATGTGTGATGAAACTATCTTTCCTATAAAACAGAGATCGATTATTTATTAGATAATAAATAATAAAAATAAAGACATAATTATTTTAAGAGTGAGACAACTGCATTGATTATTATTCAATAGAGCATTGAATTTGAAATCATTTGCAAAACAAAAACATTCTTGGCCGGAGTAAGCATTTATTTCTCCTATGCAAACTCGCGACATGAAGACAGAAATAAACATAAAACTAGAAAAAAAAAGAAAAAAAAAAAGCACAAAAACCTTAA
>Ga0041059_1003583_pt1 | contig 10472 bp, 8 predicted proteins | sample AraColnosormetaG_FD_56232 | JGI IMG/M metagenome (GOLD analysis project Ga0041059, IMG submission 56232) | Arabidopsis roots microbial communities from North Carolina, USA - Col MF nosort | ecosystem: Host-associated > Plants > Roots > Unclassified | place: USA: North Carolina | collected 2013-09-02 | reverse complement strand
ATCTTACTTTTAAGATATAGTCGGTTTGCAGATTTGTTTTTGAACCCTCAATAGAAGCTGCCTGTCATGATAAAAAGTTGAATTCCAAAGATGTTTTCTTATTCATCAAAACAAGTTCCAAGTTATGTATACTTGTCATATGAAATATCCATAGTTATTTTACCTTCATGTATGCATCTATATCAGGATCTGGTACAATCCCTTTCAGTTTCTCCCTTCTACTAATCTCTTTCGTCATTTCTGATGAACAAAAGACAGTGGTTTTTAGTGTCAATAAAGTTCAATGCATAAGAATTTAGTATTACGCATACCTAAACGGCTTCCCGTGCCTTGAAAACATCCCGAAAAATCGAGTGTCTCTCTTACACTAAGCTCTGGAATATGCAGATCGTTCTGACTTACGTAACTCGATGTTTTCTCAGGAACAAACTCCGAAAATAAGTGACCGTTGTAACTAATGTCTCCTCTAGTCTGTAAAATGGAAGCAACCAATATGATTTCTGAAAAAAAATAGAGACGTTTTGAAGGAGAGAAAAAAAAAGAAGCCAAACCTTTAAAGAAGGGTCGAGTCTTCCAGATAATGCGAGTAGTAGAGTGGTTTTACCACAGCTAGGAGGACCAAGCAACAAAGTCATTCTACAAGAAAACCACTAACTCTTCTGGAATTAAACCAATCATTCTTTGGATAATGATTAGGAAATTTCTGCTACAAGAATCTACCTTTTAGGCCTTATGATGCCACTGACACCTTTCAAGATGCTGATCTTCTTTGCTTGATTTGAACACATGAATCTCTGTCAAAATCAACCATTATTTTCTAATCTCAGAAGGAATTGAGAATAGAAAGACAAGTCAAAGCAATTGAATGACACTTACAGATAGTTTGCTTGAAATAGCATTCCAAAGAGTTGGGATAGGCTTTCCGTAAACAACCTCACACTCTGCTTCGACGAAAAGATCACTGAACCTCGCTTCAATCTTTGGTAAATCAATCCCAACCCTACAAAATACATGGAATTAACATTTCTAATGTAATAGGAACAACATATAAATACAAAGGTCAACGGCCAAAAGGCGTACACTTACTCGTCAATTCTTTTCCTAATCTTTTGCAATAAGACATGATTATCATTCTCAACATGTCTGATGAGATCATCAATAAACAGGCGTCTATCAAGATCATCAAGTTTAGAAACATCCATGACTCGCCTCTGGCTTTTCTTCCCTTTTTCATCTCTTTTGCAGAACAAAGCAGTAGTGATTCTTTCAAATGTTGGTGATCTCTCAATAGCAACCCATTGAGACCGAAGCTGATCATCATCATCATGCCCATTTTCATTAGTGTTCCTAGAAGCAAACTCAACTCCATCTGTTTGAGACATTGTCATTATTAGAAACCAAATTCGAAAAAAAGGATTATTAGACTTACAAAGAGAAGAGAATGTTTATATACAAGTTAGTGTGCTAGCTTGCAAACAATTAATCACAACCAAGTTGGTTTCACAAGGTTGACACACAAGTCAACGGTCTTTATGTCTATCATCATGGACCAAGTGCCAACTAAAACAACAGACAAAACAAAGATAATCAATAAACAAATGGGAGAGCATTGAAAAAGTAATAGGTGAAAGACACGTTGCTTTCACGACGAACATTTTAGACCATATATATACCAAATTTGAAGAAACAACAAAACAAAACAAATCCGAGCCGCCTCTGAAGAATTATCCTGTTATGTAAAAGAATCAAATCTCAAAAAAAAAATCTTACTTGTATGTAACAGTAGTGAAAATCCAAATTACTGTCCCAAAGCAACCAACAAAGTCTATAAAAAACAAACAACTTGAGAACAACAACAAGGAGAAGCTAATTGAAGTCAGAATGTTTGTAAATATAATAACTTTAACAAAACTTACGCGGTATACATTATTAGCCCCCATGCTCCACGTGATCATCTCCATAAAAATAATAAAAATCCGGTCCTGCACAGAGGAAAGAATGAATAAAGTAATACAAATCTTGTAAGCGTTGACAATGGCATCATCAAGATGGTATCTTTTCGACAAAAGTCGGCTCCTTTAACAATAATACCACAAATATGTCTCATTGGCATTTCATCGAACACTTTGACTACGCAACTGATAGAGAGTATTATTTCCCAATCCCCTGAGTGAGCCTTGTCAACTAATAATTTTGCAGATCGAATCATATCTGCAGTCAGAGAGACGTGCATGGACAAAACCCACATGATTATCAGAAAAATATTTGATTCATTTGTCAGAAATTAATGAGATAAGGTTTATAATAAAAATAAACCATGGTGGACGATATTATGATAATCAAGTGGCTTCACAATGTGGATAAAAGAAGTAAACGGTTTTAATGTGAAGTCCTCACAAGCATGGAGCAACTGAATAAGACAGACAAAGTAATCAATGAACAAAAGAACAAATGGGTTGCTTTCGGTTAGTATCATTACGTCGAACACTTGGACCATAGTACCATAGTTGTAAAAACTAGCCACCTCTAAAGAATTTTTCTTGATATGTAAAAGATTCGACTTTGGCTGTTTGGAATCATCATTTCTGCCAATAACAAAGGTTCTTGTATGCTTCAATAATATCTGTTGCCCCAACTCAGCTTTTTCCGGTTAAACCGAAGTGTAGGTGTAAGATTGTCACTATGGGATTATCAGGACCATTGCAATCGGCCAAGATTTGTGACCATAAGAATTGTAAAATGTTTCTGATAATAACTTAAGATATGGTGGGAGAGAAAAAAGCCTAACTGAAGTAAGTGTAGTGAACTACTACTATTACAAGCAAGCAACTATTTCTTTTGGAAACTGAGTTTGCTCATGAAGAAGGCAAAAAGAGTTGCCACGATAATGGGATAAGCGATGAGAACAAACGCCACAACAGCCAATGATTCATGTTTGTAACCAAAGTAATCCTCCAAGAAAGCTGAAACTCTCTTCTTCTCTCCAAATACTAATATCTCTTTGTCGACATCTCCATATTGCGAACTCAGTAATCCTTCCAACACCCATGATGTCGGGCTCAGGTAGTACATCCATATCCACCATTTTGGGATTTTCTACGGAAAACGATACATTTTTTGTGTTCAGGAGCCTTTATATGAATGATATACAATTAATATTCCACGCAACGCAGCAACATTTCGAGTTAAATAGACCTGACATAGCTCTAAGCCTACTGGTTATTGATGCAATAAGTCTACAAGACCACAGGTTTAACATGCACTAAGTGACACATACGTTGGATCTTGGCTATATGTCAAACGGCGTGGGGGATAAGGGGAGCCTTACCTGTTTTGGAATGACAAAGCCAGCAAACAGATTTAACATGGAGAAAAAAGATGAGCGTAGAGTCACTGCCATGTGAATGTTTGGCGTCAAAGCAACCATAAGCATCCCACTGTAGTTGAAGATGAGTAACGAGCAGAAGATGCTGTACAAGCTCCAAAACATCTTGTAAACGGACATATGGTAGCCGATCGTAGGATATACAATTATCGTACATAGTAGGGACTGGAGTAGTGAGTATGGAACCTCAATTAGGACCTGCAAAACATTAAATTCCTGGATTATGTAGAGAGATATTTGCTAGTGGATGCTATATCCAAGAAAATTATAAACAGCCTAAGCGATTTGCTATAAGATCTATTTCTTAAAAGTTGACATAACCTATTTTTAAAGGAAACAGTGTTAACCTGAGAAAATGAATACGCCCATGAGGAGTACATCCGTGCAAACCTTTCACGGTAGAAAACATTGCGTTCGGCTGCAATGAAGTTTATCACTGCCGCACAGTTGTTCATTCCCGGGAAGACTACTAGAGTGTACATGGATCCAAATATGCTGATAAGATCTTGCTGATTATTTCTGCAAAGGTAAACTCAAATTTTACCCACCATAAACGAACAGAATATTCTATAAAAAAAGACCTGATACAGAAGAAAAGAGAAATTATGTTTACTAGTAAGATCATTTTAGTTCGAACTTTACCTCTAAGAAAGAAAAACTGTGATTCCACTATCTAGTAGCATACAATCATATTTCGAAATGGGGAGCAGAGACTTACATGTCCTCAGCTTTTTGCCAGAAGAGAAGGCCACATAACGTAGAATCGAGCAATATGAAGACTATGCGAGTTATATTGTGTGAAGGGTTTCTCCAATACGAGTAATGTTGTTTCCAAAGGCAAGCCTTTAGTTGCACCCAAGCTGTTTGTGAAAATTGCGAAGGAAACCTCAAAGCTTCTGATCCCAGAGACGCAGAACTCAGTTGCTCAACCACCATTTTGTTCTGCCTGCAAGAAAAGACCGAACAACCAGCAATGAGAACAATCGGTTTTTACGCACACATGCAAAAAGTAAGAGCATTGTTGCATAAACACTCACTTATACAGAGTTGAATCCTTGTATGATTGTGAAAAATCTATTCCAAGTTTTTCCTCTGCAGATTTACTAGTAATATCTAAGATCCAAGTGGCTGGATTACAATTCTTTTGGATCTTGGGAAGTCCAGAGAAGCTCTGTCAATATATAGTACTCTTAAAGTTATTTTGTGAAATCCAAAACTCAGCCGAGAGGAAACTAGTCTAGTATTGTAGACAAACTGACCTCGAAGTATTCGATAACCTTACTTGAATTCTGTCCAGGAGGACCATAGTAGACAAGCTGTCCCCCATTTTTCATTAGGATCAGCTGCAATTAAGGGAATAAGAAGCTGTTTGGGGGATCAAAGTTTAGACTATGTGGTTAAATCAATGATTTCAACAACTTACCTCATCAAATGTCTCAAAGATATCTATGCTCGGCTGGTGGATCGTGCAAACAACCGTTCTCCCAGTCTCAGCAACATTTTTGACAGCTCTCATAACAATGGCGGCGGCTCTTGCGTCCAGCCCTGTGGTAGGTTCATCCATAAATATGATGGAAGGGTTAGCAACAAGCTCCACGGCTATAGTCAGCCTTTTGCGTTGTTCTATAGATAAACCACTTATTCCCGGAAGTCCCACCACGGAATCTTTGATGTCATCAAGCTCAACTGTCTCGAGGACTTCTTTGACGAGTTCCTGAAGCCAGATCCCAGATATAGTCAGATAAAGGTTCTGACAATTTCTTTAAGTCGATTCGTTTTGAGAGTGTAATTACGTACGTTCTTTGTCTTTGAATCTATGTTATAGGGGAGTCGAAGCCATGCAGAATATTTCAAAGACTCTTCCACAGTTATATTAGGAGAATGAATATCAAACTGTTCACAGTAACCTGATACTCGTGCAAATGTTTCTTGAACCTTAGGATACCCGCCTACTTTGATCTCTCCTTTGATGATACCGCGAGTTTTTCTTCCCGAAAGGACATCAAGAAGAGTCGTTTTCCCTGCTCCACTGACACCCATCAGAGATGTGAGAACTCCGGGCTTCAACGCGCCTGTTATATCAGAGAGAAGTTGTCGCGTCTTTCCCTAAGAGGAACGTGACTCACATGTAAACTTGTGCTTTGTTTGAGAATTTAGTATCTCAAAACATTCACACTGATCTTAAACAATGAGTTTACCTGAGGAGTTTCAATATAATACTGCACGTTTTGAAATGTGACAGTGAGTGGCTTAAAAGGCAAGATAATTTTTCCTATGAAAAAGAGACGAAAGATGTGAAAAGATATCTTGTCATTACGCAAGCCACTGACCTAGTAAAACATAGAAAAGATGGAATAGCTGACAAAAAGAGATACCTGTTTTAGCTCGAGAAGTGATTTTAGGGCAGGGTTTAAAATCTTCTTCTATGGGCCGAGAGTACTTTTCATGTGAGATGATAGCACGGGATCTTTGGGGATCTTAACTTGCAAAGATAATCTTATCAATATGTTAGATGGAAAACACTTCATAGAGTTATTTATTGTCATGTGTGATGAACTTACTATTCTGATACGTTAGGGCCAACACGTAGAGGGCATTGAAAAACAAGACAAAGCCGACTAAAGCACCAAAAGCTGTCCAGTAAGAGTGCCTACCGAAATTCAACCCACGAATATCTAACATTTGTTCCCCAGCCGTAGTCTTGCTAGAGATTACCTATTGCAAAATATAAAGCGGATCAGTAGACTAGAGTTACTAGACTTGTGTGAAAGCCTTCTGAAGAGTTATTACCTTGCTCCATCGTGGAGAGAAAAATTCATTTGCGGTTAGACCAATCTCGGCATATGACAAGGGAGAAAGCCAGAATCCCCATCCCAGCCAAGCAGGCATTGATGCTGAAAGATGAGCATTTTTAGAAATAGTCTAAACTAGATGCCTACCAATCCTCACAAGTAGATTATTATAATAATAAAATTGCAGAAGTATAACTTGATATAAGAAAGTTCCGGAAACTTACATTTTGGAATAACGAAGCCACCAAATAATGAGAGAACCAATATGGAAATAGCTCCAGTGATTGTGGAAGCAATAATTGTGCGAAAGATTGCCGCAATAGCGCGAAACATTGATACACAAGAAAGGTTGAATGTAGATAAGATAAGGAACTGCAGGAAGAACCTGAAGGAAAGTAACACTTACCATTAGAAGTAGTTTACTTACTGAATTTGGATTAATCATTGAAGGTATCTTCAAAAATGTTGTTTACCTTTTGACCTCGGGGCTGTAACCAATGACATAATATGTCAGTAATGTCCAGATGAATGAATCGAGAACCGATAGAGGTATCTTTAAGATAATTGAAGGAATCGCATATGCCCAAGCAGGATAGAAGTACAAATCTTTCTGTTTGCAGAACACACCAAGTCTGGAGATAGTAAGAGTGAGTTCTGGAAGCCCATCGGCAAGAAGTCTAAAGAGAGCAGTGAATAGAGAACCCATCAGATAATTCCCATGAAGAGAATCCGTCGTCGCACCAACTTGTAGAAAAACGGTCATTGTGACTAACGCATTAAAAACTAACTGCATAAAGAAAAAGGGTTAGCATGCAGTGGTAAATGATAAGGAATCCTAAGTAGATTAGAGGAACGTACCAGTGCAGATTTGAACAAGTAAATGAAAGAATTCCGTTTCATTAAAAGAAATTCTCTCCTTGAGCAAGCTTTAAGCATCTCCCACTTACCCAGTGAATATTTTTTATAACATAAACCATCCTTGCGAGTCTGGGACTTATTAAACGGCTTTGACAGTTCTTCCTTTAGCAGCAACCCAAGATTTGATTCTTTAAACTTATTAATGAAGGAATCAACAGATATATAACTGTAGGGCTTGTCTCTGTGGCACCAATATTGTTCTTGGTCCTTTTTCGACATAATCTGTAGCAGAAGCATGTGATGATTACAAATAGATAGGGAAAATGATCAAATTTACAGCCATACCTCTTGGAGAAAGTCAGCAACGCCTTTTCTCTCTGGACACTTAAATCCAAACTCTTCAAAGAATCTGCAGATATCAGCGCGTGGAGCATGGTAAATTATCTTTCCTTCCCCCATAAGAATCACATCGTCAAAAAGCTCAAACGTTTCTGGTGCAGGCTGAAGAAGTGAAATCAGTATGGTGGCTTCAGCTATATGTGCCAACTGTTGGAGACATGACACTATTTGGAACGTAGTTGAGCTGTCTAAACCATTGGATATTTCATCCATAAAGAGGGTGGTAGCTGGACCCACAACGAGTTCCCCTACAGTAGTCAACATAGATATTTAAAAACTCTGATCAGAAAACTATGAGGAGCTGTAAGAAAGTGAAAGTACCTGTTGTCAACCTCCTCTTCTCGCCACCAGATATTCCAGGTCTCGTGGCATCTCCAACTCTTGTATCTGCACAGATATCGAGTCCCAGGATCTGGAAATGGATTCATAAAATTATGTCAAATGCAGCATAAAGAGGAAAACAGAACCCTGAAAGCAAATTATGTCCAAACCTTTAGGATATAGTCAGTTTGCAAATTGTTTTTCAAACCTTCAACAGATGTTGCCTGTGATAGCAAAGGTAGAGGGAAAACTGAGATTGCCTACGTTTTAACAGTGTTTAAAGAACAAATTTAATATTTCATTACTTACCTTCATGTAAGCATCTACAGCAGGATCTGGAATGATTTCTTGGAGTTTTTCCATTCTACTGATCTCTTTCATAATTTCTGTTTAATAAACCATTGCTTGTTAATGTGAACTGAGTTCAAACACACAAAAGTATCCTTCAGTTCAAACTTTCAGAAATCTGATCCTCACCCATACGGCTTCCGATGCCCTGACAACACGCAGAGAAGTCAAGTGTCTCTCTTACACTCAGCTCAGGAATATGCAGATCGTTTTGACTTATATAACTCGACGTTTTCTCCGGAATAAACTCTGAGAGTGAGCAACCATTGTAACATACTTCTCCTCCAACCTGTAAAGTGAAGACAACCTTAATGATCTCCAATATATTATTTTATATTAGTTCAACAGGCTTATGTTTTTACTCTGTTAGTCAAACCTTTACAGAATCGGAAAATTTTCCAGAAAGTGCTTGTAACAGAGTAGTTTTACCGCAACCAGGAGGACCGAGCAACAACGTCATTCTGCAAGAAAACCAACACCTCTTTTGAACTCTGTAATGAAAACCTATAAAAAAACACTACATGCACAAAATAACCAGTCACCCTTCATTTCTTCTTCCGTGCAACTAAAGGGACTAGAGAATAACCTCTTGAATACTTTACCTTCCAGGCCTTACGATTCCACTCACTCCTTTCAAGATGCCTATCTTGGTTTCTTTCTTAGAACAAATGAACTCCTGTAACATGGAAAGCAGAAAAACATGAATAAAGAACATTGAGAGCAGAAAAGCGCTCCATATTCAGATCGATGCAGCAAATAAATTTGAGTACTTACAGATAGTAAGCCCTTGATAGTATTCCAAAGAGTTGGGATAGGCTTTCCATGAATTACTTGGCATTCCGCCTCAACAGAAAGGTTATTGAACCTCACTTCCACCGTTGGCAACTCTATACCAACTCTACAATTACATGAAGGTTCAATAGTTGCTAACATGCACATACAATTTACAAAACAAATGTTGCTCTACTTGACATAAAAAAACACAGTAGAGTCGTGCAGTGACTTACTTGTCAATTCTCTTCCTTATTTTTCTGAGTAAACGGAGATTATCATCCTCGATTTGTTTAACGAGCATTTCAATCAACAAGCGTCTCTCAGCACCCTCAAGTCTAGTAACATCAATGACTCGCCCTTTCCCTGACACTTCATCTCTTGCCAACAAAGCAGTAGTAACCCTTTTAAAAGTTGGTAATCTCTCAACTGTTGCCCACTGCAACCGAAGCTCTTCCTCATCATCAACACCATTTCCAGAAGCAAACTCAACTTCAAGGGACGTTGCCTTTTCTTCATCTTCTTCACCTGTTTGGATCATTTTCAGTTAAAATGCCAACGGAACTCAACAACAAAAAACAAACTTAACAAGAACAAGAAGAAGCAAACGTCAAATGAATGAAGAACTATTGAAGGAAGAATGTTTGTAATTATAATAACTTTAACAAACATTACGCATACATTATCATCTCCCATGCTTCACGTGATCATATCCATAGAATCCGGGAGAAAAAGATCGAATAAACTAATACAAATCTGGTAAGCGTTGACAAAATGTTATCAAGACGAAATCTTTTCGAAAATCAGCTTATTGACAATGATCCCACTATCTGCAAGAGTATTCATACTTGAACGCAACTTATTGGCTTTCTGTGAGGCATTTCGTCGAACACTTTGACCACGTAACTCTGTAAAAGTATTATATTTCCCTGAGATCGAATCTGCAGTGAGAGAGACGTGATATTATCTTCAACATCAGCACGAAGATTGAATATTTGATTCGTTGTCAGAATTTAATGAGATAAGGTTTTGTTTAATCAAAAAACCTTAGCTTGCAAACGCGTTTACAATATGAGAAGTGGTGACGCAACAAAACTTAACTTTCAAATAACTGTGTGTATATAGTTTTTTAAAAACATGTCAGAGGAGTTTAATCCTCCAAACAGTGACAATTTTTAGTTCTTTCATAAATTAACATGATTATTACTTTATTAGTAAAATATGGATGAGGATAGTTAGTAGATCATTTAACCAATGGAATCTTCAAATTCCACCAAGAAATAGTTTTTTCTTTGTTGTTTTTTTGGTTAAAACCAAATCTTACACAGCAGAGTTCGGTTTTATTTGCCTATTTGGTATGTGTAACAGTGTAAGGAATGTTTTATTTTTTTGGGAGAGCAACACACAAATTTAAAATTCTTTTGAGAAAAGAAAACACGTTTTTCCGATGACAAATTACCTAAAATTTGGTAATCTCATCATCAAGTCATCATACTAAATTTCATCCGTCTTGATGCATTTTCATTATTGGAAACCACATTAGAAAAATAAAAAGATTCAACTTTACAAAATAAAATTAAAAAAAAAAAAAAAAGTTA